>OODP01001296.1_pt1 | contig 15907 bp, 9 predicted proteins | sample 1671011 | NCBI WGS metagenome assembly OODP01 (sample SAMN06348113, study PRJEB24527) | human gut metagenome | biome: human gut; feature: ankylosing spondylitis patient; material: feces | host: Homo sapiens | place: China | collected 2015-10
TTACTTTGCGGACTTCGCATGACGTATTAATCCTTATGAAAATGAAAAAAACACTTATGATGCTGTGGATGGCTGTTAGCCTGATGGTATCCCTGGTGGGATGCAGCAGCGAAGAAATGGACTATGAAAATCCCGATGTAACCGTTTTTGTGAAACAGCTGAAAGCGGGCACCTATAATATGAAGAATGAAAAAGGGGTCGTGGAAGTTCCTCATTTCACTGAAGAGGACATTCCCGAACTATTGAAATATGCGGAAGATTTGACTATTATTCCTTCTTTCCCGTCAGTCTACAATACGAATAACGGTAAAATCCGTTTGGGTGAGTGTATGCTTTGGGTGATAGAGTCGATCCGTCAGGGGACAGCCCCATCGTTAGGTTGCAGGATGGTACTGGCGAATGCCGAAAATTACGAAGCCATCTATTTCCTGACCGACGACGAAGTGCTCGACGCGGCAGCTTGCTATCGTCGATGGTGGGAAGGCCGGAAATATCCGAAGACGACCTGGACGATTGATCCGTGCTACGACGAGCCGCTTTGTGGCTCAGGATACCGATGGTGGTAAAAAAAGAAAAATCCTTTGGGGCATAAAAACTAAAAAACATGAGGCAACGTTTATTTGTATCAGCAGTCTTTGTACTGCCGACAGGGGCGTGCTATGCCCAAAAGGAAACGAATGCGCTCATGCATGATGGGGGTACTTGAGGAATATAGAAAACAGAGGTAGAAAGATGAGTGAATTGATAAAACGTTTGATAACAGCTATGACACTGTGCCTGACAGCTTTGCTTGTACATGCGCAGGAATGGACGAAGGAGGATTCCTTGCGTCTGAGAAAGTTGCTGGACAGTGATCAGGAGCTGAATTTGAATCAGGATGCAGTCAGGCAGATTGATTTCGGCAGCGCTGTCGGTACTCCCCGCATGTCGGTGGAAAAGAAGTGGATGCTGCCTGATGAGTCGCTTCCCGAAGCATTGCCTAAACCGAAAGTGGTATTGAGTCTGATGCCCTATAAGGCAAATACTCCTTATAATTGGGACCCCGTTTTTCAGAAGAAAATAAGAATGGATAAGAATACCTGGCGTGGAGATCCGCATTACGAAATGCGTCATCAAAGGTCGTACAGCAACTGGGCGCATAATCCGATGGCGGGAGGAGTCCGCAAATCATTGGAGGAGATACGGGCGAGCGGGGTACGTTTCCGTCAGTTGAGCGAACGGGCGAATGGAATGATGGTTAATTCGGTAGTGATGGATAGCCCGATTCCTTTGTTTGGAGGCAGCGGCGTGTACATCAATGGAGGAACTATCGGAGGACTTGATCTGATGGCGGTTTTCACCAAAAACTTCTGGGATAAAAAAGGAAAAGAACGTCGGGAGCGTACGTTGGAAGTGTTGAGAACCTATGGCGATTCGACGACTGTACTGATCAATCGCCCCATTGAACAGATTGCCCGCTGAAACTGTTTTATTAAATATGGACATGTCTCATGTTCCATGTTATCAGATTAGCACATTGAAAAACGATTAATTTATGAACAGAATTACTTCTCTTTTCGGTATTCAGTATCCTATTATTCAAGGTGGTATGGTGTGGTGTAGCGGTTGGCGTCTCGCTTCCGCAGTAAGTAATGCGGGAGGATTGGGACTGCTTGGCGCAGGCTCTATGCATCCGGAGACTCTTCGTGAACATATCCGGAAATGTCGTGCGGCTACAGACCGTCCCTTTGGAGTCAATATTCCCTTGATGTATCCTCAGATTGAAGAAATCATGGCGATTGTTGCCGAAGAGGGCGTCAAGATCGTTTTCACTTCTGCCGGAAATCCTAAAGCATGGACCGGATGGCTGCACGAACGTGGTATTATCGTGGCTCATGTCGTTTCCTCTTCCCGTTTCGCAATGAAATGTGAAGAGGCGGGAGTAGATGCGGTAGTCGCCGAGGGTTTCGAAGCCGGCGGACATAACGGGCGTGAAGAAACTACCACTTTCTGCTTGATTCCTGCGGTACGTAGTGCGACCACTTTGCCTTTGATCGCTGCAGGAGGTATCGGTACGGGAGAAGGTATCTTTGCTGCCATGGTGCTGGGAGCAGAAGGGGTACAAATCGGTACTCGTTTTGCGTTGACGGATGAAAGTTCAGCCAGCCCGGTCTTCAAAGAATATTGTCTGGGTTTGGGAGAAGGAGATACTAAATTATTATTGAAGAAACTGGCTCCGACACGTTTAGTGCGGAATAATTTCCGGGATGCTGTGGAGAGGGCTGAGGATGGCGGTGCTTCTGCCGAAGAATTGCGGACTCTTCTTGGGAGAGGTCGTGCGAAGAAAGGTATCTTTGAAGGGGATCTGGAAGAAGGCGAACTGGAGATAGGGCAGGTGTCGGCTATTGTTTCCCGTCAGCAGTCAGTAGCGGAAGTCATGAATGAATTGGTGGAGGCTATGCAGCGGGCAGCGGAGAAGAAATATTGGTAAAAAACAAGTTCCGAAGTAGTGGGTTTGGAAAACCTGACTACTTCAGAACTTTACTACTTCAGAAAGTTGGCTGCTTAATCAATTTATAGGTTTATATTTTCATATTTTAGATCGAATACATCCGCTACTGCTTTATATACCACTTTTCCTTCCACTACATTCAAGCCGAGTGCTAGTGCCGGGTCGTCTTTACAAGCTTTTTTCCATCCTTTATTTGCTAAAGCAATGACATAAGGGAGAGTAGCATTGGTCAAAGCCAGCGTAGAAGTATAAGGTACAGCTCCCGGAATATTGGCTACGGCATAATGAACGATACCGTCTATCACATAGGTAGGTGCACTGTGGGTCGTGGGGTGTGACGTTTCGAAACATCCTCCCTGATCTATCGCTACATCCACAAGTACCGTACCGGGCTGCATCATTGCAAGCATATTTCGGGTAATCAGATGAGGCGCTTTATCCCCCGGAATCAGCACGGAACCGATGACCAGATCAACATCCGGCAATTCCTTTTTTATCCTTAATTCGGATGCGTACAGCGTCTTGACATTTTTCGGTAATGTCTCGCTGAGATAGCGCAGGCGTGACAGATTAATATCTGCAACTGTAACATCCGCACCCATTCCCGCAGCCATCTGCGCTGCATTACTTCCGACAATACCGCCTCCGAGAATCAATACTTTGGCAGGCTTTACACCGGGGACTCCTCCCAGAAGGATACCTTTTCCTCCTTGCGGCTTTTCCAAAAAGCGTGCTCCTTCCTGAATGGACATGCGTCCGGCTACCTCACTCATAGGGATAAGCAGGGGTAAAGAATGGTCTTCCTTTTCTACGGTTTCGTATGCCAGACAGATCGACTTATTGTCAATCATGGCAAGAGTCAGTTCCTTATCGGAAGCAAAATGGAAGTAAGTGAACAATAACTGTCCTTTTCTGATCAGATGGTATTCGGGCGCGATAGGCTCTTTAACCTTTACAATCATATCTGCTGTGGCATAGACATCCTCTATTGTCGGAAGCACCTGTGCACCGACAGACAGATATGCTTCATCCGGAAAACCACTATTGATACCTGCCGTATGCTGGATATATACTTGGTGACCTTGCTTCACAACTTCGGCAACTCCGGAAGGTGTCATGCCTACCCGATTCTCGTTGTTCTTGATTTCTTTGGGTACTCCGATGATCATATTGTTATATATTAAAGGTTTAACATGGACCAATGTACGAAAAATCCCCTTACGTTGTTATTCGCAAGGGGATGTTTAAGAGCAGAATATCGTCTGTAGTATGATATCTGTAAAAGGTGATTTATATTGAATCCAATTTGGAATGAATAGAGGATTTAATTCATCAAATCTGGATTTGCATTGGTAGCACTTTGTGGAATACGTAATGTGTAACGAGGATCATCTTGTTCGATAATTACGGTTTGGCCACTATTCACTACTTTTTCGATTCTTGGTCTGGTAGTACGGCGTAAGTCAAACCATCGATGACCTTCAAACGCTAACTCACGTGCGCGTTCATTTAATATTTCAGTGACTAATTCAGCTTGATTCATCTTGTTAATTTCGCTTTCTTTCTGTGAATATTTAGCTGGAGTATATCTTTTCTCCATTAGTTGTAATAGACGGTTGCGAGAAGCAGGTAAGTTGTTTAGACAGGCTGCTGCTTCAGCTGCATTCAGATATAACTCACCGATTCGGAAACTGCACTTGTAATAAGTTGTATTATTTGTTTTTTTGATAGGGTAATTACCACTTTGGCTCATAGCACCGAAGTAGTAGTCTTTACGCAAATCACCGTCTTGGAACATTTGTGCAAATTTAGATGTAGCCCGTGAAGCTTCCATTGTGGCGTTACTATAAACATTCTCATACGCTGTAATGGACTCTACGGATTCATAGTGATTGGGAAGTTGGAAACTGACATTGTTATTATAATCTTCCAGTGTTTTCTTTTGTGCCAATACGCGTTCGGCAGCGTCATATGCAGTTTGCCATTTACCCATGTAGAGATGTACACGTGAGTCGAATGCATCTACCGCAAGAGTGGTGAAACGATAATTGTAACCAGCTTCCCATTCTTTTCGGTTAATAAGCTTTCGGGCATTTTCAATATCGGAAAGAATAGAAGTATAAACCTCATCTATTGTATTACGAGTTGGCATTTCTTCCAGATTAAGTGTCAGCTTCAGCGGTATGGCTTTTGTTGCAGGAGCTCCGTCTTTGGTATATGGCTGCCCGTATAAATTGGCCAATAAGAAATGCATATACCCCCTCATGAAGTAAGCTTCTCCAACTAGTTGGTCAATATCTTCCTGACTACCCTCTGTGATTTCATCTTTTTTGTTTATGATAGCATTGGCGTAATAGATGTTTTCATAATATGTTGCCCATCCAAATTCATAGCCACCAACAGAATTATCATCAATCCATTTCTCGATTTTTCCGAAGTCAGTTTGGCTTTGAGAGGCGTCTTCGACTATAATGTCTTCTGTACGCATATCACAGACACTTCTGTCTGTCAGGGAATTGGCATATACTTCTGTCATGAGTGCTCTATATTCTTCCAAAGTATTTGGGATCACTTTGCCTGTAGGCTGTATTTCCAGGAAATTACTGCATGAAGTCATAAAGAACCCCATTGCGAGCATGAGAACGATATATATTTTTTTATTCTTGTTCATATTCACTGTTCTTTAAAAGTTGAGGTTAAGGTTAAATGTTACCGATTTAGCAACTGGAGTGGAGTAAAGGTTGCCCATTGATTCCGGATCCAGATAATTCTTGTAGCTGGAACCAAAAACAAATAAGTTACGTCCTTCCAGACCTATTGTCGCTCCTTTGACGTTGAATTTATGTAGCCATTCTTGTGGCAGAGTGTATGCAAGTCGTATGTTTTGAAGGCGTACATAACTGAGGCGTTTCACCCATAAATCAAGATTTTTATAGATTGTCCGCTCATTTTCAAAAAGATAGTAATCTGCTGAATAATAATTCCGGTTGACGAGAGCCGGAAGCTTTGAACTGCGATTTTCAGTAGTCCATCGGTTTAGTATGTCTCGGTTCGTATTATGTCCCGGATCATATTCGGTAACGCTATATGATGGGGCAGTGCGCACATGTGCTCCAAGATTATAAGCAAAGTTAAAACTCAGTTCCCAGTTGTGATAATTCAGCGTGTTGATGAAACCGCCGGTATAAGGTGCGTCTGTTGTGCCGGCATACTCATACAGATTTCGTTGGATGTCGGCTTTTCCATTATATTGGTATAAACCTAATCCGCCCGATTCGTCGTACATTTCAAAGTATTCTTCGACAGAAACAGCTTCATTGCTTCCTTTCGGATAGATAAGTATACGCCCTGTCTCTGGATCTACCTTACTTCGGATGGCGAAGATAGTACCTGCCGGATTTCCTTCTAGTCCTGGTGTCAGACTTTGTGTACTGGCCAAATCCTTTAAGACCTTATTGTAGTTGTAAGCGAAGTTAAATGTAGTATACCAGGAAAAGTTGCGAGTGGTAATATTACGTGTTTGCAGATTGACTTCAATTCCTTTATTTTCCATACTAGCCCAATTGATAGTCATTCCGTTGAAGCCATTTTCTAACGGCAGGTTTTTGACACCGATAAGATCTGTACCTTTACGATAGTAATAGTCTACGCTAAGATTAATCGCAGACTTAAGCACGGAAAAATCAACACCAATGTTGTATGATGCTGTCTTTTCCCAGCGTAACTTATCGTTGGGAGCACTCGAAATGGAGATACTGTTTTCAGTGTTATTAGGGAGAATGGTTTGAGTTCCATAGGTGCCTATAAGATACGGAGAAGTGTTCTTGTCAATGTTACCTTGCAATCCATAGGAAAGGCGTAATGACAAATTATCCATCCACCCTGTAGCTGGTTTGAAGAAAGGTTCATTGGATATACGATATAATCCACTAACTGAATAAATAGGTAAAAAACGGTATTTCTTATCTACTCCGAACAGGTCGGATCCATCCATACGTACACTTGCTCCCAATGTATAGCGATTCATGAGGGTGTAAGAACCATTTGCGTAAAATGAAGCAAAGGCATTCTCTGTATAAGTTTTTATATGTAATGGATATTTTTTAGCATCCTGATCATCACGAATGACGACTGGTTTTGTTGTAAGTGTTTTAGGATCGTAGCCGTAAGCATTTGAAGTTAGTGAGTTATACCAGTTTTTTCGTATTTCAGAACCACCCATAATTTGCACTTCATGTATATCTGCGAAACTTTGACTCCATTCTCCTTGCAGTTTCCACGTAATCTGTGATGTTGTGGAGCCTGTAACTTTGTGCATGCCACCTTCGGGAATGCGATATTTTGTTCCATTGTCGTATCTGCTTTCATATCGTAGATCACGCATGGTGAATGTATTGGCTCCGATGTATTGTTCCAGATCCAACTGTTCCCACTGTAATCCGACCTGTGAGGTTACTTTCCATTGATCATTGAAGCGTAGGTCAGTGTTAAAGATTGCATTGATTGCTGTTGTTATAGTTTCTTTATTTGTATTGGCTCTTTCTTCAAAAATATTGAAGCCTCGTAGCGGGTCAGGAATATCATAATCATACGCATAGTTACCATTTGAGTCATAAGGATTAAAGTATGGATTTGCTGTGCGTGAATAGTAGATAGGATTTGCATAGCCATATTTATCTGCAACGAAGTCTGTATTCTTTCGTCTGTTTGCAAAAAGTGACATGCCTATTTTCAGCATACGGTTTATTTGATACGACGTTTTGCTTGTTAAATTAAAGCGTTTCATGCTGACTCCCGGTACATTACCGTCTTCTTTTGAGTAGCCTAGTGAATTATAATAGGTAACATTTTCGCTTCCGCCTGAGATGCTAAAGTTGTATTCTTGTGTAAATGCATCTCTGAATAATATATCATTCCAATCTGTATTTATATTTTTTAGTTGATTGATAGCGGATTGAGCTTCAGGTGTTAATCCATCCCAGCCATTTGCCCTGTATGCATCCATCAGATTATATTTTTTCAGGATAGATGCAACTCCTCCTTTCTCATAATAAACAGGATATTTATCTTCGAAGAGTTCGTATGTATCTTTAATCAGCTCCAATTCCAAATCGATTTTCTCCTGTGAGTTAAGGAGATTTAATCGTGAAGTATCCAAATTCGGAGTATAAGTCAGCCTTGTATTGAAATTTACAACCGGTTTTCCTGTTCTTCCTCTTTTGGTTGTGACAACAATTACACCATTTGCTGCTCGTGCACCATAGATAGCAGTGGCTGCTGCATCTTTCAGTATAGTAATACTTTCGATGTCATTTGGACTTATTCCGGCAATAGATGATTGTTTTATATTAACGATGTCATTACTTGTATCATCATCCAATTTGGGAATATCAGTCCCCTCTAAAGGAATGCCGTCCAATACCCACAACGGATCCTGTGTTCCGTTTAGTGAAGCTGTACCACGAATACGTATACGTGCCGGTGCCCCGGGAGCACCTGAAGTTGTGGTTACGGCTACACCGGCAATTTGTCCGGCCAATGCCTGGTCGATACTTTTTGCTGAACCTACCATCGCGTCTGTTACATCAATTTTTGTAATAGCAGCTGTCAGTTTTCGGCGTTCTACTTCCTGATAACCGGTGACGATAACATCTCCCAGTGTATGTGCGGAAGGTTGAAGTATGATGCGATAGTCATTCTTTCCTGCTTGCAATAATAAGATTTGTTCCTCAAATCCGATATAGCTGCAATGAATACGGGTTGTTTTTTCGGGAATGGAAAGAGAAAATTTACCGTCAATATCAGTAACTGTTCCTAAGGAAACCTCTGATGATCCGTTCTTTTTCAGTTCATCCGTATGAACGTAGACCGAAGCACCAATCAACGGTTCGTTATCTTCACCGGAGATTACTACCCCGGTGATAGTGCGATTAGCCGCACTGGCCATTGCCAGTGCGTTAACAAGGAAGCATATAATAATGCAAAGATGTTTTTTATTCATTAATTGTAAATAAACGTAAGTGATTGAATCGAATTATTTAATACCTAAAGCTGTATTGATACGTAAAATCATATCTTCGTAATGATAACGTGTTGCTGTATCAGACGTTCCGAGGCGGCTCTGCAATAATTTCTTAATCCGCAGTAACTCTCCGCGTTTCACGGATATTGCATCCGAGATACGATTCAGTTGGCTGCCGTAGAAGTTGAGAACTCGGTGAGCTCCCATTTTATCTTCCTGTCGGAGCGAACGTTGTTCGGCCGCATAGCAGCTGCAGAAAGGAGTGGCATGATCGAGCAAGAAATGATCGTCTGCAATCTTTTTATTGATTTTCACAGCTTCGGGCTCTGCGGCAGCTGTGAGTAATGCATCCAGAAAGTTTTTTTGCAAAGAGCGTTCCAGCACATTGGGAATACCTCCTCGTTCGGTAATGCCGAAAATATTCTTGTGGAGTCCGTCCATTAGTTCCACTACGGTAAACGCTTTTTTTCCATTGACTGATTCATTTTCAATCATACGCATCAGACGGGTGTTGCCAAGCAAGTCCCAAAGGATGTAGGCTTGTGCATTCTTCAGTATCTGCGTCGGGGCGTTTTCTTGTTGTCCAACCGGGGTGTTACGGAGCAAATAGGTATATTTTCCTACTTCCGTATCGAACAACCATTTAGGATAAGTCAGTACTTCATCTGTCAGAAACTTCAAGGAAGCCTGTTGCTTCTCTTTCTCAACGAATGTGTAGGTCTGGACACCATCTCCTATGACTGTATTTTCGATATAGATGCCACCAATGTTGGCCAGTACGTGATACAGATAGTTGTTCCATTGATTGATAATTGCGTAATAGAGGCGTGAGGCTTCTTCGTAAGTCTTTGCGGAACGATGCGTTTCAGGTTGTCAATGCCAAGTAAGGAAGAACGTACGGGATCATCGCCTAAATCTTCATTCTGTGCACGTGGATCAACGGCATCACGTACATCCTGTGCTTCACTATATTTATAAAGACGGTCGGTATGCTTGCTCAGGAAATCAAATAAGATATCTTTTTCTTCTTCCGGACTATTCTTTCCGTACCAGCGATATCCATATTCGATGGCAAAGATATCGTAAGGACCGATATGCGGGGAAAGAACCTTCACGCCATCTCCCGGTTGGGCTATGTAGTTGAAGCGGGCATAGTCCATAATAGAAGAAGCGGTGGAATTTAATCGGGAAGTGAACGTTGCGGAACGTAAGGAATCAGTTGGGAACGCTGCCGATCCCATCATGTTGTGACGCAATCCCAAAGAGTGCCCTACCTCGTGGCAGGCAACAAAGCGGATAGCATCACCCAATAGTGAATCCGGCAACTGCACGCTGCGTGCTTCCGGGCAAACAGTTCCGGTCTGTACTGTAATCCATTCGCTTACCATAGAGAGCACATTGTGCCACCACATGATGTCTGCTTCCAGAATCTCTCCGGAACGGGGGTCTAACAAAGAAGGTCCCATCGCATTCTTCTTTTCCGAAGCTGCGTAGGTCAGTACGGAATAGTTCACGTCATCCATATCTATTTCCATACTATCGGTAACTTCAATGGCGATGATTGCATTCTTGAATCCGGCTTTTTCAAAAGCGATCTGCCAGTCTTCAATACCTCTTTTTATATATTTGCGCCATTGATAAGGTGTGGAATTGTCGATATAGAATACGATTGGTTTGGCGGGTTCTACCACCTTTCCTTTCAGGTAAGCTTCCCGGTCTTCCGGTTTGGGTTCCATACGCCAACGGGTGATAAACTGCTTTTTATCCGTTCTTTGCTGTGCATCGCTGAAACTCAATAGCGGATTGGTGAAATAACCTATTTTCTGATTATCAAAACGTCCCATCATCGGAGTTTCAGGCAGCAGAAGGATAGAAGAACTGACTTCTACCGTTACATATACGCTTGTTGTTCCTTCCGTCACTTTAGTAGTCAGCTCGGAAGTGGCAACTACATTGTTCGGAAAGGATTTCACGGATAAGATACGTGATAGATTTTTAATAGCCGATGTTCCCAGATTGATATTGGTAAATACATTATTAATGCTGGTTTCCGTACCGTCATAGATGTCGTTGATCTTGATCACCAATGCTGTAGAGTCCTGATTGACAGCCTCTATCTTGAATGCGGCAATAAGCGGTGATATAAAATTGTCCTTAACCGAGCGGAAAATAGCATCCGTCTGAGGAGCCAGAGGTAACGGGCGTTGTTGGCGGAACATCAGTTTCCCGGTTGCTTTGTCCCATTCCATGCAAATCATTTGATTTTCATAATTTACACCCCGGTTTACTCCAGCATCGTTCAATTCAGCCGGTACTCGTTGTAACTTGTTGACAACAAGTAAATCGCGCCCTAGCAATGATGTGGGAACCTCAAAATAATAATCGTTCTTTTTTTGATAAACGGCAAACATCCCTTTTTTAACACTGCTGCCTTCCACTAATTTCTCGTAGTCGCTTTTTACTCTCTCTTCTTCTGAATTTTTTTTCTTTTTCTTTTTGAACCAACTCAGATTTTCTGTAGCAGGGGTAGTTGCAAGTGCTGAGTACGCTTCTCCACTCAGCAATATACATGCAATGACCGCTGCCATTACCTTTACATACATTCTCATTAAGTCCTTTTACTTTTAATTATTATTAAAAACAGCCGCAAAAGTAATAATATTAATAATATAATGATTACAGTTTAGTTGCGAATATAATAATAAAAGGAATTATTAACTAGGTTCATCTGCTATCATTCTTCCCGGATATTTCGTAATCTAGTTGGAATAATGTACATTTGCAGGAGTAAAAAAGTGAAGAAGATAATGAAAAGATATATTGCTGCTTTATTATTGGCCTGTTGCGTGGAGGGGTATGCACAGGAAAAAAAGCAGGCTGCCTTTGTGCCACCTTTCGACTTTCCCCTTACATTGAGTGGAAACTTCGGAGAAATTCGTTCCAATCACTTTCATGGCGGATTAGATTTTAAGACGGGAGGAACAATCGGCAAACCGGTTCGGGCACTTGCTGACGGGTATATCTCACGTATACGTGTTACCAATGGTTCGGGGTATGTGCTTGACGTCTGCTATCACAACGGCTATTCCACTATCAACCGCCATTTGAGCGCTTTTCTGTCTCCTATTGCCGAAAGGGTAAAGAAACTTCAATATGAAAATGAGAACTGGGAAGTAGAAATCATCCCCGAACCCGATGAATATCCGGTGAAAGCCGGACAGCGGATTGCGTTGAGTGGGAATACCGGATACTCATTCGGACCGCATCTTCATCTGGATGTGTTCGAGACGGAGACGGGAGACTATATCGATCCTATGCCTTTCTTTAAAAAGAATCTGAAAGATACACGTGCCCCGAAAGCGGATGGAATCATGCTTTTTCCGCAGCTTGGCAAAGGAGTGGTCAGTGGAAGTCAGGAAAATAAAACGATTCTGCCGAACAGTGAACATCCGGTGGAAGCATGGGGGGTAATCGGCACAGGTATCAAAGCGTATGACTACATGGACGGGGTAAATAATCATTATGGAGTGTATTCCGTAGTACTTACAGTAGATGGTACAGAAGTGTTCCGTAGCACCGTAGACCGCTTTTCGCAGGAAGAAAACCGAATGATAAACTCCTGGACGTATGGGCAGTACATGAAATCCTTTATTGATCCCGGAAATACATTACGGTTGTTGAAAGCCTCGAACGATAACCGTGGTTTGGTAACGATTGACGAAGAACGGGATTATCAGTTTCAATATACATTGAAAGATGCTTTTGGCAATACTTCCCGCTATCACTTTACGGTACGTGGCAAGAAACAGCCGATTGAACCATTGAATCATCGGGAAAAATACTTCTTTGCCTGGGATAAGACGAATTATCTGCAGGAACCGGGGTTGAGTCTGGTTGTTCCGAAGGGAATGCTATATGATAATGTACCTCTTCAATATCAGATAAAAGCGGATAGCGGAGCGGTCGCATTTACCTATCAGTTGAATGATAAGCCGGTCCCGCTACATGCAAGCTGTGAATTGCGAATCGGATTGCGGCGCAAACCAGTGGCGGACACTACGAAATATTACGTGGCGCGAGTGACCCCTAAAGGGACTAAATACAGCGTAGGAGGGAAGTACGAAGATGGATTTATGAAAGCATCTATTCGTGAACTGGGCACATATACGGTTGCTTTGGACACTGTTCCTCCGGAAATTATACCTGTTAACAAGAACTTGTGGGGACGAAACGGAAAGATTGTCTATCGGCTGAAAGATGAAGGAGCAGGTATCGCTTCCTATCGGGGAACGATTGACGGTGAATATGCACTTTTCGGTCGTCCCAATATTGTAAAGTCTTACTGGGAATGTGTGCTTGACCCGAAACATGTGAAGAAAGGCGGCAAGCATACCGTAGAAATGACTGTCACGGATGCTTGTGGAAATCAGACCGTTTCGAAGGAAACCTTTGTTTGGTAAACTATTAAAATGTATTATATATGAAGAAAAGAATCATTCTATCTGCTGTCCTGTTTTTGGCGGCTTTGGCGAATTCTTTCGCTTGTACGAACCTGATTGTCGGCAAAAATGCTTCGACTGACGGTTCGACTATTGTTTCCTATTCGGCCGACTCGTATGGCCTGTTTGGTGAGCTTTATCATTATCCGGCTGCTACATATCCCAAAGGGACGATGTTGAAAGTCTATGAATGGGATACGGGTAAGTATTTGGGCGAAATCGAACAGGCACGCCAGACTTATAATGTGACTGGCAATATGAATGAATTTCAAGTGACTATCGGTGAAACCACCTTCGGCGGACGTCCGGAACTGGCAGATTCTACCGGAATCATCGACTACGGAAGTCTGATTTATATCGGATTGCAACGTTCACGTTCTGCTCGCGAGGCGATCCGTATCATGACTGATTTGGTACAGCAATATGGCTATTATAGTGGAGGGGAATCGTTTACGATTGCCGATCCGAATGAAATTTGGATTATGGAAATGATCGGTAAGGGGCCGGGGGTACGTGGTGCCGTCTGGGTGGCTGTACGTGTACCGGATGACTGTATTTCGGCTCATGCCAATCAATCCCGTATTCATCAGTTTGACATGAACGACAAAGAAAACTGTATCACTTCTCCGGATGTGATTTCCTTCGCTCGCGAGAAAGGTTACTTCAATGGAGTGAACAAGGATTTCAGCTTTGCTGAGGCTTATGCGCCCCTTGATTTCGGTGCCCGTCGCTTCTGCGAAGCCCGTGTGTGGAGCTATTTCAATAAATATACTGACCATGGAAATGACTATCTTCCTTATATCGAAGGAAAGACAGATACTCCGATGCCTCTTTTCGTAAAGCCGAACCGTAAACTTTCCGTACAGGACGTGAAAGATATGATGCGTGACCACTACGAAGGAACACCGCTTGATATTTCCAATGATTTCGGTGCCGGTCCTTATAAAACCCCGTACCGCCTTTCTCCACTGAATTTCAAGGTAGGTGATAAGGAGTATTTTAACGAACGTCCGATTTCGACTCAACAAAGTGGCTTCGTATTTGTTGCACAAATGCGTGCCAACAAGCCGGACCCCATAGGCGGAGTTCTTTGGTTTGGAGTGGACGATGCGAATATGGCCGTATTTACTCCTGTTTATTGCTGTACGACGAAAGCTCCGTTATGCTATACACGTGTAGATGGCGCAGATTACATCACTTTCTCCTGGAATTCCGCTTTCTGGATTTTCAACTGGGTGTCTAATATGGTCTATCCACGTTATGATCTGATGATCGGTGACGTGCGTGCAACTCAGAAAGAGATGGAAACGACCTTTAATAATGCGCAGGAAGGTATTGAAGAAATGGCTGCCAAATTGCTGGCAAAAGATAAGAATGCCGCAATCGCTTTCCTGACTAACTATACTAATATGACCGCCCAGAGTACTTTTGATACTTGGAAGCAACTGGGCACTTTCCTGATTGTGAAGTACAACGACGGAGTAGTGAAGCGCGTGAAGGACGGACAATTTGAACGGAATTCTATCGGACAGCCTGCCGGTGTCATTCGTCCGGGATATCCGAAGGAGTTTCTGGAGGAATATGTGAAGCAGACAGGAGAGAGATATTTGGTGAAATAGTTGTCAATTATTCATTAAATAACTAGGATTTATAAACTTATTCTTTTACATTTGTGTGCTCAAGACTTGGCATATATTCAAGGATTGACAGAGAATAGAGAAATAATCATTAACCAATAAACAATAATCGAAATGGAAAATCAGGAACTTATCAAGCAGGTCACTGAGAAAGCCGAAAAATGGCTGACCCCGGCTTATGATGCCGAAACTCAGGCTGAAGTGAAACGCATGTTGGAGAACGAAGATAAAACCGAATTGATCGAAGCATTCTACAAAGATCTTGAATTTGGAACGGGTGGTTTGCGTGGTATCATGGGAGTAGGTAGCAACCGCATGAATATCTATACGGTAGGTGCTGCTACACAGGGCCTTTCCAACTATCTGAAGAAGAACTTCAAAGATCTGCCTCAGATTTCTGTAGTGGTTGGTCACGACTGTCGTAACAACAGCCGTCTGTTCGCTGAAACTTCAGCCAACATTTTCTCAGCTAATGGCATCAAAGTATATCTGTTTGATGATATGCGTCCGACTCCGGAGATGTCTTTCGCAATCCGTCACCTCGGTTGCCAGAGCGGTATTATCCTGACTGCTTCTCACAATCCGAAAGAATACAACGGTTACAAAGCATACTGGGATGATGGTGCGCAAGTACTGGCTCCGCACGATGCTGGTATCATTGATGAAGTGAATAATATCGCTTCCGCTGCTGATATCAAGTTCAAGGGGAACCCGGATCTGATTCAGATCATCGGTGAAGATATTGACAAGATTTACCTCGATATGGTGAAGACAGTTTCTATTGATCCGGAAGCTATCGCCCGTCATAAGGATATGAAGATCGTTTATACTCCGATTCACGGTACAGGTATGATGTTGATTCCGCGCGCTTTGAAGATGTGGGGATTCGAAAATGTATTTACTGTTCCCGAACAGATGATCAAAGACGGTAACTTCCCGACAGTAATATCTCCGAATCCGGAAAATGCCGAAGCGCTTTCTATGGCTGTCAATCTGGCTAAAGAAATTGATGCCGATCTTGTGATGGCTTCCGATCCGGATGCCGACCGTGTAGGTATCGCCTGCAAGGACGACAAGGGAGAATGGGTACTGATCAACGGTAACCAGACTTGTATGATGTATCTTTACTATATTCTGACTCAGTACAAACAATTGGGTAAGATCAAGGGTAATGAGTTCTGTGTGAAGACTATCGTTACTACCGAACTTATCAAGAAGATTGCTGATAAGAATAACATCGAAATGCTCGACTGCTACA
>OODP01001298.1_pt1 | contig 15872 bp, 17 predicted proteins | sample 1671011 | NCBI WGS metagenome assembly OODP01 (sample SAMN06348113, study PRJEB24527) | human gut metagenome | biome: human gut; feature: ankylosing spondylitis patient; material: feces | host: Homo sapiens | place: China | collected 2015-10
AAAAGGTGCACAACAAAACAGAATGCCATATACCAGTAGACTCGTCACCAGATTATAATAGAATACGGTAGAACAATCAATTTCCGTGCGATTCAACTTACGTATCAGAGCTGAACCGAAACCACAATCGATAAAGGACCCTGTAAACGCAGTAAATACCCCAAGCATCCCTAGCATACCGTAATCCGACGGTAAGAGCAGCCGGGCCAGAATGAGTCCTAAAACAAAACTAATCCCTTGTGAAGAGAAGCGTCCGATCGAGGCCCATTTGACACCAGAAAATCCCAAAGAACGGATTTCGCTATTTGTTTCTGTCTTATTCTGCATAATGTCCTGTCCCCAGAATGGATTGAATCATATTTTCCGCTGCTGATTGCTGATGCGGAGGTACCAGATAGGATTCAAAGAAAGCCTTTCTTTTTTCCAATAGATAATCAGAGCCTCCCAAAACAATATTCTCAATAAAGTGCCGGATATCCTGAATATCCGCCCCTTTATAATGCAGCGCATAAGCCTCCTTTGCAAAGGAGTTCATCATTCCAGTATGCTCTTTTCCATTGATGAGATACATCACCGGTTTCAAAGTATGATGATATTCTATCGTAAAAGAGCCACAATCATGAATCATTGCGTCCGAAGTCATGAATAAGTCAACATACTCACCAATCTCCAATTGGGTGTTCGGCTGTTTTTCCCATTCCGAGTAATACCAGTCAGTCTTTTCTTTTCCCCAGGAGGAATAATCATACAGTTGGCTTTTCAAAAGCGGATGTGGTTTAAAAGCCATTTGAACTGGTAAAGAGGTCGTTTTCACAAAGTCCAGAATTTCTTCTGCTATGGATAAGAAAGTGGAATAATTCAAACATCCGCCATCAGATATGGAGAAATGAGGCGCCCAAATAATCCGCTTGTACTTTTCATCTGTTTTTTTCCATCTGTCTTCGTGATTTTCATTCAGAAACAAATCCGTAATAGGTAACCCGGTCACCACTATATTGGAAGCCGCTTCCGGATATTTCCTTTTCAACTCAGTATAGGCTGATTCATTCTCATAATAGTTCTGCCACACCAGTTGAAAGAAGTCATTCTTATTAGCCCAGTCTGCCAGAAGACTGTGAAAAGCATAATTTGTATAGCAAAACAAGGCATTCAGATTTCTACGATATAGAAAACTTTCAGGATAATAGGTATAAGGCTTCTGATAGAAAATGATATCCGGATTCAGTGCTTTCCGAATGTTAATCAGTTTGCCATTTTCATAAGGATAGCTACAAGTATATCCTTTGTTACGAAAAAAATCAAAACAGGTATCCACTCCCTCCCGTTTTAAACTCTCTTCCTTTTGCTCATCCGGCAGGACCAGGATTAACGGTGTGAATCCGGGATGCATCAGCATCGCCCTATAAAGGCTATCATTTTTCCAAGTCGCACTCTCTGCTACAGCAAATAATACTCTTATCGTTTCTTTTCGTCTGATTTTACGGATCTTGTGGTTCAGAGTACACAGATAGAGGTATTTGAAGTACCCTCGCCTGCATGAAGACAGTAATCGATGAATTTTTCTCATCAAACAGTTTTTTAGGTCTCAACCAAAGTGTTAAGTGTATGCGAAATTCCCTCTTCCAAGCTCCATTGAGGATGCCATCCCAGGTCGTTTATCTTTTCAGTAGCAAAAAAAGCCTGTGATATGATGGGATTCTCCCTCGTTTGCTCAGGTAATTCAAATTCCACCTTTCGATGCGATCATTCCTGCAAACTCGCGGATGCTGACATTCGCTTGGCTATCAGCAATATTATAGGCATTCCCATTTTCTCCTTTCAACAAGACATGGAGAATAGCAAAAGCACAATCCACAACATAACACCAGGAACGTTGTTGCAATCCGGGACTTTTCAATACGATATTTTCTCCGGCTACTACATTCCGTATAAATTGTGCATAAGCACGATCATCCTTAGGGGTAAAAAAAGGACCATAAATATGACAGGGACGCACGATAGAAGTTTCTATCTGATATTGGGAGGCATAAGATACACATAACGTTTCAGCAGTCCGTTTTGCCGACGGATAGCATGCTCTTAAAGAAAACCAGTCAAAAGCACCACTATCCTCTTCACGGAAAGGGGTACCATTCCCTTCTCCGTAAACTTCACCGGAAGAGACATACAAAAGCTTCCGCAAATGATGTTGTATTCCATAAGAAAACAAATGATCGACTCCCCCAATATTCGCCGTGATAACCCCCACCGGATCATTCTTAAATGCGCTAGGAGCAGCATTACTCGCCGCATGGATGATATAATGAAAATCCATATCAAATGGCATCGGCATTACTACATCATAGGAAAGAATAGTAAAAGCAGCCTCATCCTTATACTCTGCAAAGCAATTCTGCGCATAAACTAAATCACGTGCTCCTGCATAAAGATGAAAGTTTCTGTGCGGCAACTGCATCAGTACATCCACCAATGCTCTCCCTATTAATCCCGTAGCGCCGACAATCAGAATATTCGTCTCAGCCAGAGTTTTCCACGGTAAATCGAGGTCTTTCACTCCTCTGATATCTTCATAATAAGTACTCATTTCAGCCAATCTTCTTTTGATGTCTGCATCAGAACCTTAAATATCTCGAGGTCTTCCGTAGTGGTAATCTTGATATTTCGCTCTTCTCCCGGAACGATGTGCATTTCATATCCTCCCAATTCTGCCAGAAGAGTACACGAAGATACAGAGTTCCGTATTCCTTTTTGTCGTGCTTCCTCATGGGATTTTATGATGTTCGTTAATCGGAATGTCTGGGGGGTCTGTGTCCTAATTAACTTGTCACGAGGAATACTCGTTGTTGAATAAAAGCCATCATCACTCTCCAAAATAGCCTCCCGACATTGGATTCCGGTAATGGCATATCCATACTGTTTGCAAATAGCAATATTAGAGGATATGATACCTTGTGACACCAAAGGACGGACAGCATCGTGAATCAGAACCAGATCATCTTCTTTCACACCATTCTCCTTTAATCCATATATACCATTGGCTATTGATTCCTGCCCATTACCACCACCGGGAAATATCCAGTGCAATTTTGTCACATTATACTGATGGGCATACGAATGCAAAACTGTTTCCCATCCACCCAAACAAACAACTGCAATAGAAGTTATATCCGGATGTTTTTGAAAGGCCAGCATGGTATGTACAATGACAGGACAATTATTCACATGTATAAATTGTTTAGGAATATCCTGTCCCATCCTGTTACCGGAACCTCCGGCTATAATCAATGCTATATTCATCTTCCAGAAATTTGTTTTATTAGACACATACTACCTTCTTCTTTTTTTGCTTTTACTGAAATCTTCTATCTGATTCAACTCATTCACACATAATCTTTTATTCAGGAATAATCTGTTAAACCACATTCTCGATATACAGCATACTCCAAAATGACTGATGAGTATCTTCGTGAGTTTTACAAACAGACCGCATCTTTTTAGAATCAAAGTTCGCCCCATCGGACGGGAGAACTGTGATAAAACGAATAATGCCGCTTCATCTGTCCGTTCAATATCATAAATTATTCTCCTCGCTTTTATAGAGAATAATCGCTGATTATTCATATCAAGACCAGACCATACCCCAGTATCATGTACCCTGTATACAGCCATTACATCAGGCATACAATATCCTTTCCCTTTTTTCAGGAGGGTATAGAATAAAATAGCATCGATGCTCATTGCATATTTTGAATATGCATCCAAATCCAGCACCGATTTCCGGAAAACAACGCTCAATGGATGGGCTACCCATCCTCCGCGCACCAGAAAAGATAAATCAAAAGAGATTCCATCTGACAAATGAGCGATAGGAGTAATTTCATCATTCATCCTCTGTTCTTGCTGAAAATAGATTCTGTATCGATGTGAACACATCACATAATCAGGATAGCTCTCCAGAAAATCCACCTGCTTTTGTAGTTTCTGCGGGTCTGTCCAGTAATCATCTCCTTCACAAAGTGCTATATATCTGCCCTCGGCACGAAAATAATTATAAGCTTCTACCATTTTTCCTTTCGAATACTGATTCTCTGCCTGATATTGGGGTTTTATAATATCCGGAAACTTTTCCTCATACTCCCGAATGATATCCTGTGTTCCATCCGTAGAGGCGTCATCATGAATCAATATCTCTATCGGAAAAGTTCTTTCCTGCATCATAAATCCATCCAGGCATTGACGGAGATAAGGAGCGTGGTTATAAGTCAGGCAACAAATACTGACTAATGGACTCGGTTTCATATCTGAAACTGCATCTAACGCAAACCGAAGTTGTTCTTCACGGATCTTTTTTACAGCTAACGGAAGTAACTTTATTTCTTCATTGAAAACTCTGCCTCCCAATTCCCATGCCGATTCATCCTCTGCCACAAATATTCTTTTTTGAATTATGATCTCTCCGGTATCTATCCCCTCATCCACATAATGAACAGTACAACCAGCATACTTCTCATGATTTCTCAGAACGGCTTCTTGCACTTTTACTCCATACATACCCTTTCCTCCATATTCTGGCAATAATGAAGGATGAATATTGATGATTCTACGCTCCCACTTTTCACAAATCCACTTGGGTATAATCGGTAGAAAACCAGCCAAAACAATCAAACTTGTATCCACTGGAATAACCTTTTCAAACTCTTCAAAAAAAGATTTATTTAAGAACTTCCTATACAAGACTGTATATGGGATTCCATATTCCTTTGCCACATCAATGGCAAAACATTCTCTATCTACTACCAGTAATGAAATACGGTAGCCACAATCAAACTGGTGTTTTGCCAAAGAACGAAAGTTTCCTCCTCCGCCAGATGCACACACTGTGATATTAAATGATTTAATTGCCATGTTATTTAAAATCTAAGCTGAAAAGAATCCAGCAAACGATTAACTTCGTCTTTTGTATTATTCATCAATACATCAACCATTGACAAGCCTGAGACAAATTCTCTAGTATGCAACTGAGAGTATACCTGAGGAAGAGAATCCACGAAATTCAACGTAATACCATGTTCCCTGAATTCCTCTTGATCATAAAGGTTTTTCCCGCCAACAGCGTTATAATAAGTATCAGCACCTAATATTTCACATATCTGTATAATCTTATCCTTTCCCCTCAGAGAATTATCTTTGGGAATCTCCGAAGACATCAGTATCTCTGTTTCTACAGACAAATAACTGAGTATTTCACGGAAGCTATTGGCTATGAATACTGCAAGCTGCTTGTTTGGAAAAGAAATGATTCTTTCCATCAGTACCATTGTCTGATCAAAATTAATAGCTCTGGAATAGTTCAGCCGAAGTGTCTTCATCAATTTTTTAAAATCATCACCTATCACAATCTCATTAAAGAACTTATTAGGACTCGCTTTCCGCAAAGTGACAGTGAACATTTTTTTTTCACCATTTATCAGTATATGATTACGATTGACCCAACCACCTTTAATGTAATTTACATCATCATAAACAACATATTTATCTACCGCTTTCATTAACTGGAAGTAGCCGATATAGGGCATGAAGTAGGGCTGCATAATACCAAGTTTCATATCCTGCTATTTTCTGATTAACCGGAATACCCGTTCCATATCTTCTTTACTCAATGCATGATGCATCGGCAAACAGATCACCTGTTCCGCAATCTTTGTAGCAACAGGCAGATTCTCTTTCTGCGCCGACTTTAATTCACGATAAGTAGAGAAAGTACTAATCAGCGGATAAAAATACCTCCGCCCCAGTACCTGATGCTCCTTCAGCTTAAAATAGAGTTCGTCACGACTCATACCATATCTTTCCTCATCGACAAATATGGGAAAATAAGAGTAGTTATGTTTCACGCCGGACATATCATCAAAAAGTGTGATACCAGAAACATTACGTAACGCTTCCCTATATTTGAGCGTAGCCTGACGACGCGCCTCAATTGCCATATCTACAGACTTTAAATTCAGCAATCCATAAGCCGCCCGTATCTCATCCATCTTAGCATTGGTACCGGGAACTACAACTTCCGTTTCACTGGCAAAACCAAAATTTTTCAAGTAATCAATTCTCTTTTTCGTATGCGCATCGTGAACTACCAATGCACCTCCCTCAATCGTATTAAATACCTTTGTCGCATGGAAACTCAACGCAGACATATCACCCGCATTCAGAACGGATCTCCCATTAATCTCTACCCCGAATGCATGAGCCGCATCATAGATAACCTTCAATCCATACTTATCTGCAATCTCCTGGATACTTTTAATATCACAAGGATGCCCATACACATGAACAGGCATGATGGCTGTTGTATAAGGAGTGATAGCTGCTTCTATCTTACCCGGATCAAGATTACAGGTTACGGGATCTATATCCACAAATACCGGTTTGATACCACTCAGCCACAGCGAATGTGTAGTGGCAACAAAGCTAAAAGGAGTAGTTATCACTTCCCCAGTAATACGCATTGCTTGTAAAGCTGCAGTTAAAGGAAGAGTTCCGTTAGTAAACAGGCTGATATAGGGTACTCCCAGATATTCACACAAAGCATCTTCCAACTCTTGATGATAATACCCATTGTTAGTGATCGACTTACGATGCCAAATATCTCGCAAGTAAATATCCAACTCCTCCAAGGATGGTAATAAAGGGGATGTTACTGTAATCTGCCGCTCCATTGTACCTTGTAATATCAGTCGTTTTTCCTAGAAACAAATAACAGACATTATCATATTCTCTCCACAAACCCTACCGGTACTTCTACCATCGCGGCTCCCAGTATATGAATCCTTACGGCTACTTTACTCTTTCCACCCATTGTTATCAACTCACCTGTTAATCCTGTCAACGGACCTTTGATAACTTTTACCTGTTCACCCGGCTGGATACGCTCCGAACACATTTCAACCGCTTCTTCCGAATAATCCAGCATAAAGCGGAAACGTTCCATCTGAGCATCCGGGATGATAGCCGGAGTACTTTCTCCACGCAATACCATAAAGCGACTGACTGAGGGAAGACGGAGCACAGGAATGCGTTCAGAAGGACTTATACGCACAAAAACCACCATAGGAATCACGACCCGCTGCACTTTCTTGCTCCGATCACTCCAACGATGTGTTTCTTCCTGTAACGGAAGAAAAGAATCATATCCCAATGCCTTAAGACGTTCATAAGTCTTCTTCTCTCTGTTGCTCTGCACACAAACAACCAGCCAACTCTTTATTTGATCCATAAAACTCCTCCAATTCGATAATTTACACTCATAAAAAGGTACCTCAAAAGCGCGCTCCGCTCCCGCCAGTCACATACATGAAGGCTACCCCTAACTTTTTATATTATATCTACTCTTCCCCCCCTTCTCTCTTTCAAGACAGGAAAAAGCTTAGTTTATCAATTCAGCACTTCTCTGATCTGACTTCGGAGCCAAATTCGTATTGCAACGTCCGTGTCAGCCCCTCTTCCATTGTGAAAGCCGGTCTAAAACCGGACTCCTGCACTTTGACAGAATCAAACTGAGTCACCGCACAAAATTTCTTCACACGAACGGAACTTACTGATAGTTTTTTCCCGGTTATCATGGCCAAAGTATCAAAGCAATATCCCCCAAACATTCCTAGCCAATAGGGATAATGCGTGGTAGGAATATGCTTATTCAACACATCCCCGACATGGTACACCAAATCATTCATTGTGAAGTCCGGCTTATCGATATAATTGAATACATTATATCCCTCTTTTTTATTTTCAATCAGAAAAGTGATAAAAGATGCCACATTACCGACATAGGCCATCGACTTCCGGTTTTCGCCATTTCCAACCATCAGAAATCTTCCCGAAATGATTTGACGCAGCAAATTATATACATTCCCCCTATTTCCTTCTCCAAATATAACCGTAGGACGAAGAATATTTATGTTCCACTCCCGATGCGTATCATACCACTCCTGCAACAGACATTCTGCCTCCCACTTGCTACGACCGTAGTCATTAAACGGGTCAGCCGGATGTAACTCCGATGGATTATCTTTATTTAAGCCATAAACTGCAACAGAACTGGTAAACACCAGCCGTGTAACTCCATTACTCTCCATAGCCTGAAGCGTATTACACATTCCTTCCACATTCACCGTATAGTAAAGTGATGTCGGAGTCACATTATCCTTATGTTCTGCAGCTAATAAAACCACAAGATCAATCCCCGCTAACAGTTCTTTCAGCTTGCGTCCATCAAGCACATCGGCTAGTTGCGTCAGATGAGGATAAAGTTCACTCTGTTGTTTGTCAATATTCAGCAGTTCAATGTCCGGGACAGTCTGTAACAGACCTATCAAACGACTACCCACGAATCCGGAACCACCAATAACAGCTATTCTCATATTATTATTTTTAATCATTTACTATCCCATGTTTCGTTCGAATGAGTTCCCGCCTGTCCAACCATAAGTGGAAAGCAACCCATAATACAATATCTATAAAAATCACAATATTATTACTGATATACTCTACTGCTATGATATTGAAGAAACTTAAGAAAAATGCTAAAGCCAAAATAAGAGCCATTGTAGCATAATGAGATAACCCCATTCTCAAGAACTTATGGTGTATATGATTCTGATCGGGCATGAAGAACGGCTGATGGCTACGATAGCGTATCCATACCACACGAACCACATCAAAAAGAGGTACAATCAATGTTGCAAAAGAAACCACTATCGCTCCTTCCGAAAAAGGCTTTATCAATGGATTATTCATCGCATAGCTGATTGCCAGAAAAGCCATGGAAAGTCCTAACGTCAGACTACCAGTATCTCCCATAAAAATTCGTTGCCTCCCTTTTGATTTGCCAAATACATTGTAATAGAAAAAAGGGCATAGCACCCCTGCGGTAATAAAGGCAAAAACTGCATGTAACCATGCTCCATTATAAATAAATAAAAAACCAAAAACCAAAGCGCCCATACCGACCAAACCGGAACAAAGCCCGTCGATTCCATCAATCAAATTAACGGCGTTAATAATAAAGACAGCCACAAATACCGTCAAAGGCATCCCGATCCAAGGAGACAAAGTAGTTATTCCGAGTAGTCCATACAAATCATTAATCCAGAGTCCGGATAACGGAAGAAATAAAGAAGCAACAATCTGAGCTACAAATTTTCTGCGATAATCAATCCTGATCAAATCATCTATCACTCCAACCATACTCAGAATAAGCAACCCAATCATCAGCAATAAAAATTGGAAAGGTATAAATGGGTCTTGAAGATGGGGCGTCATTTCTAGCTTATACATAAAAAACATAGATAACACTAATAGAAAGCATTGCACTGGGACGAACACGACTCCTCCCAAACGCGGTACTATACCGTTATGGGTTTTACGACCACCAACAGAATCAAACAGTCGTTTTCTAAAAGCAACGAGTAAAATCTGAGGAGTGATAATCCACCCCATAAATACCGCAACTAAAAATGCTATTGCTATAAAAAAATAATTCATTCCATAATCCACTTTTTCCAACAAATAAGTGCTGTCGTTTTTCTACTTTTCATTTAGTAAGAATCATCCGGCCTGATTTTACAGCCATACTATTCCACAACAAGACAATCGCCCAATCAACTGATAAACAGCGTTTTAATTACATATAATTCCCCTATATCTTTACTCTCTATTTTGTAATAGAGAGTAAAGATGTTTATGTTGTATATATACAATTGATTAGCAGGGATTTACGCATAATCATATACCATACATTATGTTTCATACCCTGCAGATGCATAATAGGCTATAGAATTATTCATCATAACACATTGACAACAAATCGATTATATTAAACCATACTGAATCAATTATGAAGCAGAATGAAATAGAATCGCTTTGTTGTCATCAAAAAAGGGAAAGATATGAGAGGGGAACAATCACCCAATGGATTACTTTACGCAAGGGAACATTTGTCATGCAAAAATTACATGACAGATATTAGTACAGGATTCAAATATATTAAATTCGATAAAGAGAAATGCATAGAAGAAGAGTATACCCACAAGAATTATCTTTTATTTTTTTTAAAAGGAGATTTTTCAGTATACTGTAACCAATTTTGTAACCACACATTTCATAGCAATGAGATGGTAGTGTTACCTAAATCTTCAATGATAAAGATTTCCGCAACAGCCAAATCACAAATGTTGGCTATGGCATTTGATATACCGCAAAGCAACTGTGACAAACTTTTATTTCAAGGTTTGAGCTCTATTTGTGAAAATATTAACTATGATTTCAGCCCTATCCCCATGCGCTATCCACTAATGCCGTTCTTTGAAACTGTTGTTCACTGTTTGAGGAATGAAATGAACTGCACATACCTACATAATGTAATAGAACGTGAATTTTTCTTCCTACTCAGGGGATTCTATAATAAAAAAGAAATTGCTACACTTTTTCACCCTATCATTGGAAAGCAATTAGAGTTCAGAGATTTTGTCATGCAGAACTATTCAAGAGTAAATAATCTTGATGAGTTAATTACACTATCAAATATAGGAAGAACCAGCTTCTTTATTAAATTCAAAGAAGAATTCGGAATTACCGCAAAACAATGGATGATGAAACAATTAAAGGTACGTATTTTAGGGAAAGTTATAGAACCGGGCATATGTGTCAAGCAACTAATGGAGGTATGCAACTTTGAATCGCAAGCTCAGTTATACCGCTACTTCAAACAGCATTTTCGCTGTACTCCCAAGCAATTGATAGACCATTATCAGGCGAAAACCAATAATCTTCAAGGAGAATTACGAGAGTGTACAAAAGGAGAGTATTAATGTACTTTTTGATAATAGCTATTCGCAAAAAATAGTCTTATTTTGCAACATCGCTATTATTAAGCGATTGATATACTCTCTATTACAAAATAGATACCGTTTACAAATATAAGTTATAAATATGAGTTTTACAAAATTTGAAGAACAAATTTATGTTTCATATTACAACAGATTAGTCACAATACGATTTACCTGCGCCAGCGTTTCCTGATCGAATTCTTTAAGATATACTCTCGTCATTTCTTCTGAGGTATGCCCTAATCCTGCACTGATGATGGAAATAGGAGCCCCACTTTCTCTTGCCAATGTAGCCCAGGTATGACGGGCAGTATAAGTCGTCAGCCGGACATTTATATTTAACCGAAAAGTGATCTTCTTCAAATATCGATTCACCCTGCCTAAAGCCAAACGATACTGATCGTAGATAGATGTCGACAAAGATGTATCAATAATTGGAAACACATATTCACTGTCATTCGCATATTTATCAATCAATTCCTGCATCTGAGGAGTGACAACTATATGAATCAGCTGTTGTGACTTATGACGTCGATAGCTCAATATACCATCACGAATATTCTTCTTTTTTAGAAATACAATATCAACGAAAGCCATACCTTGGGCATAGAAGCTAAATAAATACATATCCTGCGCAATGTCCATTCCAGAATGAACAGGTAAAATAAGCGAAGAAAGTTTCTTCATATCATCTTTATTAATTGCACGTTTTATTGTCTTGCATGGTTTTGTCTGAATGTAAGTAAAAGGATTCTCGCTTTTAGGCTTAAATCCATCCCGGATAGAGGAATTATAAATCGTTCGGAAATTACGCAGATAATAATTAATCGTATTCCTCGCCAGTCCTTGTGCATTCAAATAGTCCTCATACCCTACCACAAAGCTGAAGTTTATTTCCTCCATCCTGATATCCGACTTACGCGCAGATTTCATACCTATATATTTTTTCAGAGAAATATAGGTGCTATGATAGGCGGCTGCAATACCGTCTTTCCCCATCTTTTTTTTATAAGAAATCTGTGTTTCTATATACTGCATAAGTAGATACGAACGATGACTCTTCTTCTTTTTAAACTCTACGATATCATCTACTAAATACTCCTCATTGTTCCTTTCCAACTCCAATATACGATTCTGGAATCGCTTATAGTCCCGTTTCAACTCACGATTTATCTCCTTTATTTCTTTCATGGAATAAAGCGATGCTTCACAATACTCAACCTCCAAAGCTCCATCAGCCAGTTGTTGCTGAAAGATATGATACTTGGTATAATAAAGTAACTTTCGCCTCCGGTGGATAAACTGAAAAACCAATGGAAATGTACCATTATTAAGCATTCGCTGTTTATTGAGCAATAACTTTATAGATGCCATAATTCTACTTTAAACCTGTTAATTTTTTATTCAAAACAGTGCAAAAGTATAAAATGTTCTTTACTTATAGAATTCTTTAAATTTTAAAATGACCATATTTTTGAAGAACTTTACACTTTCAATATTCAAAGTTATCTGTTCTCCGCGGCCCAAATCAAGAATTACTGTTTTCAGTTTTTTAAAACGGTTTGCATCATCTGTTGTCGGATATACCTTTACCTCTCCCCGCACTCCGTGAGTGGAAGAAATGACACCGACCCGAAGCATATCATCCATGCTTTTACCTCTTTCACCTCTGATTTTTTTAACAGCCTGTACCTATTGCCGAAGAGAGGCTGTATCAACAGCAATTTCCTATGAACTGAAAAAAGCTGCCGCTGGAAACTCCGACGACAGCCCTTACCGGCTATTGAATATCAACAACAACCTTTTTTTCTTCTTTGGAAGCAGCTGCCTTGACAACAGAACGAATTGCTTTTGCAATACGTCCCTGTTTGCCAATCACCTTGCCCATATCAGAAGGTGCTACCTTCAATTCAATGAAGGTGCCTCCCTCTTTTTCAGTCTCGGTAACAACCACCTCATCCGGATTGTCAACCAATGCCCGCGCAATTACCTCAACTAATTCCTTCATAGCTTATTCACCTCGTCGATTACTGAATACCAGCGGTCTTCAAGAGCTTTGCTACTCTGTCAGTGGGCTGTGCGCCGTTTGCCAGCCATTTCTTGGCTACTTCCTCGTTGAACTTGATGCCGCTCGGCTCCAGGTTCGGATCGTAAGTACCAACCTCCTCGATGAATCTGCCATCTCTCGGAGATCTGGAATCTGCAACAACGATTCTATAGAAAGGTTTCTTCTTAGCACCCATTCTCTTTAATCTCATCTTTACTGCCATGTCATTTCACCTCCTTAAATTGAACTGATATATCAACAAATACAGAATGTCTGCATTGTTACCAAATAATACCCGGACAGTCTTTCTGCTGCCCTCGTCGACTCGCATCAGAATGGCATCTTAAACTTTCCGAGCATTCCACCCAGTCCGCCGCGGCTCTTTTTTCCGCCCATCATACCGGGAAGCTGTTTCATCATCTTTTTCATCTGATCAAACTGCTTAACAAGCCGGTTCACCTCACTGATGTCTACACCAGCGCCTCGGGCAATCCGCTGTTTTCTGGAAGGATTCATAATCCCCGGATTCGTCCGCTCTTCCTTGGTCATGGAAAGAATAATGGCTTCCACCCGATCCATGGCCTTTTCGTCCACTTCCGGCATTCCGCCTTTTATCTGTCCCACACCCGGCATCATACTCATAATACTTCCGATACCGCCCATTTTTTTAATCTGATGCATCTGATCCAGAAAGTCATTGTAGTCAAACTCTGCTTTTCTCAGCTTCTGACCCATCTCTCTGGCCTTTTCTTCATCCAGCTCCATCTCCGCCTTCTCAATCAGGGTCAGAATGTCGCCCATTCCGAGAATACGGGAAGCCATACGGTCGGGATAAAACTGCTCTAAGTCAGAAAGCTTTTCTCCCATACCAATATATAAAATCGGTTTTCCGGTAATCGCCCGAATAGAAAGGGCTGCACCGCCTCTGGTGTCACCATCAAGCTTTGTCAGAATCACACCGTCAATGCCGACTTTATCCTGGAAATTGGAAGCTACATTTACTGCATCCTGACCAGTCATGGCGTCTACCACCAGAATTGTCTGATCCACGGATACTGCGGCTTTGATATTTACCAGCTCCTCCATCATGCTTTCATCTACATGAAGACGGCCGGCAGTATCAAGAATCACCACATTGTAGCCATTTTTTACCGCATGCTCAACTGCGGCCTTTGCAATATTAACCGGATTCTGGTTTTCACCCATGGCAAATACCGGAACCCCCTGTTTTTCACCGTTGATCTGAAGCTGCTGAATTGCTGCCGGACGATATACGTCACAGGCTGCCAGCAAGGGCTTTCTTCCCTTTGCCTTCAGCTTTCCGGCAATCTTTGCGGTCGTGGTGGTTTTACCTGCACCCTGCAGGCCTGCCATCATAATCACCGAAATCTCATTGCCCGGCTTCAGCGCAATCTCTGTTGTTTCAGAGCCCATCAGACGAATCATCTCTTCATTTACAATCTTGATAACCATCTGTCCCGGCTGAAGAGAACCTAATACCTCTTCTCCTACCGCCCGCTCCTGAACAGAGCTGATAAACTGCTTTACTACCTTAAAACTAACATCCGCTTCCAGAAGCGCCATCTTCACTTCCTTCAAAGCGGTCTTTACATCCGCTTCGCTGAGACGGCCCTTGCCCCGCAGATTTTTAAATACGTTCTGCAGCTTTTCAGATAAGCTTTCAAAAGCCATAAATCATCCTCCTGTGGAAAATCTGCACAGACACTGCAGCATCACTGCATCCATGCCCTACAGTTCCAGGATGTTGCTGGAAATCTGTTCGATCTGCGCAATCAGAGACTCATCTTTCGTCTCATGAAACGCTCTGGTTCTTTCCTGGATATCCTCTACCATCTGTCTCGTCTGCTGAAACTTCTGCACCAGATGAAGCTTTTCCTCATATCCGCTTAAAATCTTATCGCATCTCTTGATTAAATCATGAACTCCCTGACGGCTAATTCCCTGCTCCTCGGCAATCTCTCCGAGAGACATATCGTTAAACACTGCATCCTCGTAAACAGTCCGCTGGTGTTCCGTCAGAAGCTCTCCATAAAAATCATACAAGAGACTCTGTTTTATAATGCTTTCCATAACATCACCTTGGTTATCATACATGAAAGTTCAGCAGGTGTCAAGTATTTTTTCTTTACAGCATTGTTTTTCTTTTTAAACATCCCTTACACTCTGATTTTAATGTCATATTCCCGCAGCCAGCAGTCCACCTGAAGCATATATGCCATCATCTGGGGAGCTGCCATCAGCTGTCCGTACCAGGGTCTTCCATAATCAGAAGGCTTTCGCAGAAAACGCATGGTTTTTTCCCGATCCAAAAGCTCTGCCCCCGGACGTTTTGAATCCTCAAGCATTTCCCTCATCCGCTCAGCCAGAATTTCTTCATAATACGGCACATAGGTTTTAGGGTAAGGAGACTTTTTTCTTGTGCGAACCTCCTCCGGCAGGATTCCCTTTGCAATTTCCCTCAAAAGATGTTTTACCTCCCCATTTTTTGCCTTCATTTCCCACGGCACATTCCAGAGATATTCCACAATCCGGTAATCTGCAAAAGGAACCCGGGCTCTAAGCCCTGCCGAGCTGCTGGTTCGGTCCATGCGGTTAAGCAGGGTCTGCATAAACCACTTTAAATTCAGCCATGCCATCTGCCGCTGCCTGAGCTTTTCCGGACTCTCCTCCGGACATTGCGGAACACGTTCCAGGGTTTCTCGGTACCGTTTTTCTACATACTGCTCCATTCCCAGCTCCTGCAGAAAATCCTCTTTCAGAAGAACCTTTCTTGCATCCAGATCTCTAGTCCAGGGGAATGTATCTGCATTCAACATCTCCTTTTTATGAAACCAGGGATACCCCCCAAAGATCTCATCGGCACACTCCCCTGTCATCGCGATCCCGCAATACCTGGCAGTCTGACGGCAGAAATATAA
>OODP01001300.1_pt1 | contig 15851 bp, 17 predicted proteins | sample 1671011 | NCBI WGS metagenome assembly OODP01 (sample SAMN06348113, study PRJEB24527) | human gut metagenome | biome: human gut; feature: ankylosing spondylitis patient; material: feces | host: Homo sapiens | place: China | collected 2015-10
CGGTTGATCATAAAGGTCAACCGCAAGACGAAGTCCGTGGCGGTAGAATGCTTGTTGTTTTGACGCAGGCGCTACCGGACAATCTTTATCGTTGGGCAATGACTTCATCTCCTAAAAACGGGGAGATTGTATTTCGTTCTAAAACCGCCAATTCACCTTTGCGGATAATGTTTAATAATGCGTATTGTGTGAGTTTTCAGCGTCAGGTTGGTAATGCTTCCGGTATGATTTCAAAACTATTAATTTCTCCTGATGAGATTTTGATGAATGGAATTAGATATGGCTTATAGAAATGAATATAAAACGCAAAGTGAATTTAATGTCATCCTGGAACGGGGGGATGACTATGAAGGATTTGTAGTTGGCTTGGGATATACTTGGATGAGTAGCAAGGTAATTCTACCGGTAAATCAAAACGGATGGAGTCCAATATCTCGGAATGTTTCGGTGGACGAGAGTTTTCATACGATAGTCTCAGAAAGGAAATACGATACCTCCCAATATGCCTATGAAAAAAGTCTGATGCAAGATCCAACAAAAGTTTCCGAAAAGGTCCGTGACTTAATAGTTAAAAACAAAGGTAATAATATCACTGAGATAAATTTAGGCCAAGAAAAGCAATATTTGCCCACGGATAATAGTCAGATAGGTATTGTAATTACTGACACTGGCAGTCGGTACGAAATTGTGATTAGTGCCACGGATAACTCAAATGGAAAGACTTATGAGGCAAAGTATGAGAGTTTGACGGACTTGGTGTCAGCGGTACGCGATTCTGGTAGCCTGCCTGCTGTAAATAAGGAAGGACCCAATCTGGAAGGACTGGCAGGGTTAGGATTCGGAATTGCTGAAACAGCCGGAAATTGGGCTGAGAAGATTATGGATAATCGAGGTGCGTACTTACCTAAGCAGATGCGTTTCTCGCCCAAAACGCTTCCGCCGATTATAAGATTGCCTTTAGGGAACTATCAAGTCCCCGCTAAAGGTATGAGTAGAGTGCGTGGAGTAGGTAAAGCTTTGGGATGGGCAGGAATGGTGCTTACTGGCTATCAAGTTGTGCGTGATGTGCAAAATGGTCGATTTGCCGTAGCAGGTACAAGAATTGCCGTAGCAGGTTTAGCTTATGGCGTTACTTTTATTCCCTATGTCGGTTGGGTATTAGCTATCGGTATCGGAGTGGCTGATTATACTTGGGGTGACGAGTTCTATGACTGGATAGACAATAGAGCTTCTGAATTGGAAATGTGGTGGGACGGTGTAAGATTAGCATTATGATTCTGTATGATTATTTATTTTACTGTTCCTATAAAATGGGTATGAGGTCACATAACTTTGACGGATTACCAGTGTTAGCAGGCATGATGATGGTTATACCCAATATGGCTATACATATACTCGTTATTCAGCTGATATTAAAGCGATTGGACTTTCATTGGCATGATGCTTTGTTACTTCATAAGCTTTGGGGACGTATTTTTTACTTAGTGTTTTTCTCGTTCATTTATTTGTACTATTGGTATAAAGGCAGATATAAAAGAATAATTGAAAAATACAATTCAGGAAAAGATACATATTGGAAGAAGCATCCATTTGTAACGATTGTACTGTTTACCGTTGTTGATCTGATATTATTTTGTTTGGCATTAATAATAGATAAATATATTATACCTATATGATTTGAAAATCGGAATCCGGTACTGATATTAAAACTTTTGATATTGTTATCAACTCACGAGGTTCTGGTATTCCTCCGTACGAAGGGCCTGAATATGAAAAATATGTGAATGGAGAATGAAACAGCAAGAGATATAAAATACAGAACTATAAATCAAGGTGATATGAAACCAGAAACTGCATATAAGTTTATAAAAAGATTTACTCTTACCAATACAACAATCATGACTATACTTTTTGTAAGTCAATGTGATTCTCTTTGGCGTGCATTCATCAAAAAGACGGCAGGAGTGATGTCCATCTTTTCTTCGGCCTGTTGGCTTATTGGATTGTCAACACCATCCGTTTGCAATTGAAACACATAATACAAGTATGATTGAAAGGATAAATAAGCAAAATAATTAGTCTATTATCTAAATATCAAGCCACTATTGGCGTTATCTTTATACCAATATATTGCTTGTAAAGTGTAAAATATATATATTTGCAACAAAACCATCTATAGACAAGCGAATATAACCGGTATAAATATGATATAAGAATGAAGCAGGAAGAGAAAAAAACTCGAAACAGACGAACCAATGAACAATTAGACAGGGATGTGATGTCCGAACTCGAAAAACTTGTGGCGGAACAGGGCTTCGACAATGTCAATCTAAGTACTTTGACAAAGGCTGCAGGAATGGAAGCCAACGTATTCTATAGAAGATACGGTTCGATGGATAATCTCTATGACAGACTTGCCAAGCAATATGATTTCTGGATGAACAATGCCATCGATATTTCCAACTTGAATGTATTGGGGCCTAAAAAGTTCTTCGCTGAAACATTCAAGACGCTCTTCAGAAACTTGTCTGATAATCCTGTTATGCAAAAGCTGTTGCTTTACGAAATGTCAGTCATCAATGATACTACCAAAAGAACGGCGGAAACGCGAGATATCATGAACCTTAATTTGATTACATATTACGAAACGCTGTTTAAACCAGCAAAAGTCAATATTAAAAGCATCACCGCAATCCTAATCGGAGGAATTTACTATTTGATACTTCACAAGGAGTGTGCCAAAATCTGCACGATAGACTTTAATACCCCGGAAGGAGAAAAAGCCTTTTCAGAGGGAATAGACTGCTTGACCGATACTATTTTCAATAGATTGGAAGCGTATGAAAGAGACAGAAACGCAGTCCGGCAAATGCTGGCTGACGGCATAAGCGAGCTAAAGATATGCAAATACATGGGCATTAGCAAGAATGACTTGAAAATGTTGCTCTCAAAGTAATCACGGTACTACTTTTTATATAGACATATTTTATATGGCTATATTTTTTTTTCATAATGCGATTGTAATAATCACACTTCCATTTTCAAAAGGATTCGTACAAAATAGTATTTAATTATAAATCAATAGATTGATGGATATTTTAATTGTGCAACCATCCAAAATACAGGTAAGTTTATTTAGTTCGAATCCTAATAATAATTAAAATAAATATCATATTTATAAGCAAAATATATTTCTTATAATTTATTTATGATACTTTTGTCGATTAAGTAATAAAACAAAAAGCATGAAGAAAATTATGTTACTACTCCTTTTCGGAGTAATGGTACTTACGAGTACGGCACAGGAAAAAGTTTATCAAATAGAAGAAATCACTGTTATCAACTATGGGGATGGCCGGATGCTCTTTCGCCTGAACAATGAAGAAAAGACCCCGCTCAACGGCTCTCACCGCCTGATTGACGGCTATCACTCGGAGTACATTCTTGCTGACTTTAAGGATGGCATGTATCATGGCGATTACCGACATTTCAAAGAGAACAAACTACTTGAAGAGTGCCGTTACAAAGAGGGAAACAGGGATGGATCATACAAGTGCTATTATGGTGACGGACAGACCGTGCAAAGTGAGCGAACGTTTATAGACGGCAAAGTGGATGGCGTGAGCAGGACATATCACTCGAACGGCAAAGTTGAAACAGAAAAAGTATATAAGTTAGGAATTGAAGATGGTTATGACCGGCGATACGGCAGCGACGGCACTCTGACGCTCGACGAATGTTATAAAGACGGTAAACGCGATGGCAAATGGACTCAACACCTATCGAGTAACCTCGGTGACATAGTTCGCATCAGTTTCTATAAGAAGGGCTTGCCCGATGGTCAGTGGAGCGAAACGTGGAAAGACGGCAAGCCCCGTAGCAAAAGCAGCTATAAAGACGGCAAAAAAGAAGGTCTCTGGATTAGATATGGTAAAAGCGGCAAGCCCGAAAAGTCCACCACTTACAAAAATGATGAAAAGAACGGAGAAGAGATTACTTATTTCACTGACGGCACTCCTGAAAAGTCGTCAAACTACCTCAATGGCAAATTGAACGGAATAACAAAGGAATTCTATTTTGAATCTGGCAAATGCAAATCGGAATATACTTTCAGGAACGGTGAGCGTGAAGGAGCATATAAACGTTACTTTGATACTGGAGAGTTGCGGGAGGAGGGTCGTTGTGAAGTTGATAGCGAGGTCTATCGCAAGGAGTATTACGCTAACGGCAAGCTCAAATCGGTTGCCGAGCGCAAGGGCGGAGGTTGGAATACCCTTGAAAGATATGATTCGGAGGGTAACAAAGAGTAAAAAAGGGGAATTGAATTGCCCTCTGCATGATATTGAGAAAGTTGGATGTATGGATATTCCCAGCCTATTATTCGTTATAACAGGAATACTTTATTCTCTAAATCAATTTAGAACGAAATAATAAATATTGAATTATGGATATTAAGACACTTTTGATTATGGGATTACTAAGTTTTGGACTTGCCGGATGCGCAAATGCGCAAAATAAGCAAGGGAACTTGAGTGTTAAGGAACTTACTAAAGAACAAAAAGAGAAGTTGAAAGAAATGTATGCGATGTACCGGTATTTTCAAATGAAACCGGGCATTTCCGAAAATGTGACTGTAGAAGAAAGAATCGAACCTTTGCCGTGGGTGGAAACGGAGAGGGAGTTTGATTCATTTCATGTGAAGGAGTGGCTTAGTAATGCCCAATTAGGGTTTGGAGATTTCTATATGGTAGACGGCAGATTGTCGCTGCATGGTACATATGGAGCGTGCAAAGACCAGAGGGAGACGAAAGAATACCCGCAAGTGACACCCTCCGATAATCCTTATGAGAATAAACTTGCTAACGTAAACATGCTTGGAAACATGAGAATCAACCTTATATCTCGCTTGCAGAGTACGGATGGAGATACGCTGAAATTATCCGCTTTCTCTCGGTTTGATATTTCCGACGACAAAAAAGAACTGTCTATGTTGTTCCGCCCTATTTATGGAGACGCTGCCGACTTCGAGGGAGGTATCGAGGTAGAATTTCTTCCCCCTTTGCGCTGGAAATATACACGCGTATCACTTTTGCCGGAAGATGAAGGCAAGGAATATGAATTTGACGGTGTAAGATTCAAAGTGTTCAAATCCAATCCCGGCGATGTGATACTTGAATATGACGAGAAGTATGCCGAACAAATGGATAACTGTAAACTTATTCTGATTAAGGGGCAAAAGTTAATAGACCGTGGCAATCAAATGACGAGTGGCGGCAAAGAAATATTGCAATTTTACAAACATCCTGACATGGGTTTTGGAGAGTGGTGTATCACCTTCATGGAAGTAAACTGTAAGTCGCTCGAAACAACATCGGAAGCGTTGAAACTTGCAACAGAAAACCACTATCAGCCGACACCGGAAGAAATCCGTCACTTTCATGAAACGTCAGGTGAGATTGTGGGGTGTCAGCTAACGGATATACTAAACGATATTAATCCGAAAAACTACAAGGAGTTTTATCAACAATGGGTAGAAAAAGGCTACGAGGCTGCCATAGAGTTCAAGGGGAATTACGATGATACAATGGGATGTTTTTATGAGCGTTATGGAAATGACAGTGAACCGTATATCGGTTTTTTACGTGGTGTAGACATCGGTTGTTCGTATGTGAAAGCTAACCTAAAACCGGATTGGGATATTATAAACAGTTGTGCTATTGATTTTCTAAATAAATACAACAGTGCCGACGAGGATTCATTATACAGTATTATTGTAAAGCATAGAGAGGAATATATAGAACCAATCGTATCACGAAGAGAGACATTATCATTCTTAACTGATAAAGATATAGAATATCTTTCAAAAGATATCGTTGAAGATGAAAGTCCAATCATGTATTGCTGGTATAAAACCAGTACAGATGCGGATGCCATGTATATTTATAAACCGGACGAAACGACAAATAAACCTCTTATTAAAGTTCGTTATCATCTGGGCGGAGATAAGCCGGAAATTATTTATCCTGAATAACTATCGGTTATAAATGAGGGAAAAGAACGATCTGAATAATCACTTTTAAAATATATACGAAATGCGAACTATTACACGTTAATACAGGACTTTAAAGTAAGGATGATGAAATCGTACGATACCATCATGAGTTGCAGGAACGAAAACGATGTACAAAGAGCAAGTCAAAGAGTGAACAGGAGATTTCGATATAACAATTTAACCTAAGAATATGAACAAAATTATAATGATTGCAGCCTTATCGGCAGTTTGTACGTTTACGGGATGCAACAATGCGTCCAAACAAAGAACTGGGAATACCAGTTCAGAAACCAACTTGCCTTCATGTCAGAAGACATCACAAGACAAACCGAACGTGATAGAGATTGACGGTACACCGTATCTTGCACTGAATAAGTTGTTGGTATTACCGGATGATGCGAAGACCGTGGCGATACCCTTGCCTGTTTCATTCTACAGCTATTATCAATATATACAAAATGGCGAAAATCCGGGATATCAACCTGCCGATAATTTGATCTCTTTCTTAAAAGCACTCGGATTCGAGGGTGCGGAATTTCATACGTGTCATACGCTTCCATTCAGAAATAAAAATATTCTTCCGGTATTACTTTGTCTATCCTTAGGAGACAACGACAGCTATCTGGTCGTGACCGTTGATGCCGAGCGAGGTAAAATAATTGACCATTTAAAGGTAGGCGAATCAACCGATAACGGTATAATTTCATTCCGTATAGATAAAGAGTTCATATTGCGAAATTCAGCGCAGAAATAGTATACAATGAAACGGACAATACTTATGAAGAGGTCTATAAAGAGAAATTAGGTAGCTATCAAATCGGATCTGACGGCAAAATCAGAAAGGAAGGTATTTCAAAGGCAAGTCGATAGTTTGTTATATTCGCTATTATTGTTGTCCGACAAAATGACAACAACAAGCATTGCGAAGTAATTCAAAATCCGAAAAAATATTTTATTATGAAACTAAAAACGATTTCAATAGCAGTGCTTGCAATTTTAGTTATGGGGTGTAATCCCTCATCAAATAAATCAGTAAACAACACTATTAACAGTGAAATAAAAACTGATTCAACAGAATATTTAAAACCTGAAGATCTAAACATTACAGAAGAAAAGTGGCAAGAGATACTCGACAGAATAAAGGTCATTCGTAAACAAGAAGAGGAAGAAGGATTTGAAACCTATGTTTTTGAAGATATAGATCAAGAATTGGGTATATTTATTTTAAATAAACTCTTCGAAAAATGTGGTTGGCAACCTGTTGTAGATTCACAATATGTTGAGCGTGTAAAGTATATTTTCGGAATAGACTTGGATGGTCATAAATACCCCATTGATAATAAATTTCAAAAGCGGAAGGACTATACAGCTTATTTCGTAAGTAATCCAGACCTACAATATGAATATGCTATTAATAAGAATGATGTCTATTTTTACCGAAATTTAGGAATTATATGTTCGGACATGCCTGTACCACAATCATTTGTTAAATCCAATGAATCAGGAGACTATTCTATTAATCGTGAATATTTTGACTTGTTTGATTATCATTGGAACAACTATTTGTTGAAAAACAACAAAGCAAGCTTAGCAAAATTAGTCAATGGAGAAGAATACTTTTATCCTGTCTACGATTTACTCTATATTTTTGGTTTTGACAAAGAGGAGATTATAAACAGAAAAATATTGCGAGAAAACAATGATAACTATAGTAATTACAATCATTTATTTGCAGCCCACGATATCTATGGAGAATTGGATATTAGGGCTGGATTGTTATCAACGGTTGTAAATCTAACCAGTAAAGATATTACTACATATTACTCTATGTTAGAAAATTATATTCGCTGTTGTGTAGAAGCCCCATTGGTTGCAGGTAATGACGGACAAGATGTTCTTTTCCAAGAGTTCAATGCTGACGAACGTCGTGAAATCATAGCACACTGCATCCCCACATTACAGTTCTTATACAATAAGTATTATTCTAATGGTAAAGATACCGTATGCCCCACTATATTGGAAGCAATCCAGACCGATCCAGAGATGCTTCTTGAGTGGAAGACAAATGATTATTACAAGGATATAATAATTGGAAATGGGAATTTTAATTAAGTGCAAACATTATCAGGGAGAGAGAATGAAGAAAAGAAAAAAAGTAGAAATGCCTATAAGCCACAAAATGCAAAATAGATTGCTTTTTCTATTGTCGCTATTTATGTTTGTCAATATGCAAACCGGCTGCACAAATCATCGCATTCCATTCAACCGGAAAGGTTGGGACGAATGGGACGGTCATTATTATTCCAGAAAGTTCATGGTTGACGATTTGGTAAATAACCGTCTGAAAGTAGGGATGACCTACCAGGAAATACTGGACCTATTGGGAGAATCCTATTTTGTGAATGAAGAGGATTCGATGCCCGGCATCCGTTATGAAATAGACGTTGAGTATCAACTCCTCGACATTGACACCTACAAAGGAACAGACTTATTCATAAAATTCGGTAAAGACTCCTTAGTGGTCAGTTATAAACTTGTTGATTGGAAATCCGGTTACATACCGGAAGCAGAAAACATATTGGATATACATTACATTTTAACCCAAAGGGGACCCGTCGAAGTGGATGATTTGTTAGCAAAAGGATACAAAGTAATCGGCCGCTACAAATTGTACAATCCGCATCCCCGCCCGATAACATCTGCCGATGCCCGGTTTATCACCGGAAAATTAAGCGGGTGGCTGAACTCCTCTTATCCTCAAAAGAGATTCCGGTTCGCTTTGCAAAACCTCACGGCAGAAAGCATCAGTAATCACATGAAATATGCGTTTACCATGCTATCTTACAAAAGAATTCTTGAAGGCGACTTTTATTGTCTGAAATTGCAAGCGGACGATAAGGAAACCGTTAGTATCTATATTACTAAAGCTCTGTGCGATGACGAGGATTACGACGATACGGAAGAGTGTGTGGTATATCCTTTCTTCACAGAAGCATGGCATGAAAATATAATGGATTCTAACCCCTATAAACCGGGAGAATTATGGTGATTAAAAAACAGAAAAGCACGAGATATAAAAAGACTGTCAGATTGATACTGATATTCGTAATCATTGTTGGAAGTATTGGACTCTTTTATTCCAACGTATTGCAACCTCCGTTTATTCATATAAATAAAGGTAAAAGTTTGAATATAAACCGAAGAGACAGTACCTATATATATACCGAGAATATATTGGTGACACATCCTCCTAAGGATACTTTGGAGCGCATGAAGATGATGATAAACTATTATGACACAGCAGGCGTATCTTTAGCTGATTTAAAGAGACAAGGCGATATAACATTCTATTATATGGGATTCTCGAAAAACACCTGTGCTACCCGGAGATTTTATTTAGAGAATCAAGTTCATGTAGAATGCAACAGTAATGAAACCTATATAGGGGCTATTAGCATTGCTCCCATAAGAGAAAGTCCTGATAAATGGAAGATTGGGATAAGTTATAATCTGGGGACAGAACCCGATGCCGATTATATCGGGTGTAAAACAAAGAATTACATTTTATATGATGAAAGTGGCTCTTATTTTTATGAGAAGCATAAGGATGATGAAATCGTACGATATTACCGTGAGTTGCAGGAACGGAAACTACATATAAAGGGTGAGTAAGTGATGGCAGAAATAAAGGAGTGTTTGTAATATGAGAAATAAAATATGGATTATGATAAGTGCATTGTTACTAACTAAAATTACGAAAATCGTTATACTATTACTTGTGCCGTTCCTATTTACAAGTTGCACAAAGACCGAATCAAATCCTTATGAGACTATTTGGTTAGCAATTACAGATACTGATAGTGGGTATGTAGTATATAATTATCCTAATTTCCAAGATGAAAATATGATTGCACCGGAATATGTAGCTATTCGGAACGATTCTTTGATTTATGCAACTTGGCATGATTATCCTGAAAAATTCAGTTTGAAATACGCAAAAATAGAGAATGGCAACAATGAACAGTATTCCTTTGTGACGGAATATTACTTTTCATTCACGTGGGTTGACAAAGAGAAACATATTGCCCGTTGGACAATATCTGATATTCAAAAGAAAAAAATAATAAGTAATTATTTATATGTAGATAGTAGATATAACACGTTTCCTTTAATTAACTATCAATGGGAGGAAAAGCAACCAATAGATGGAGAAAATGAATAGAAGCGGAATAAGCAATCTAACAAAAGAAGTGAGAAAAACCAAGTTCTTTTAATGATTATAACATGAAAGTACAGAAACCAATGACTGATAAATTGGAAGTACTGTCTTTAATGATATTGCTTATAGCATTTGTGGGGCATAGCAATGCCCAAGTGGAAACAAAAACAGATATGAAGCCAGAAATAGCAAAAATGGAAGAGTTAATAACAGAAGAATTGGAAATTTATGAAATAAAGAAAAAAATACAATGAAAAGCCATAAACAATATAAAAATGAAAATCAACGTTGGACTGAGGAGATTCAAGCGTTAAATGAAGCAGTACAACGTGATACGAAGAAATGGAAAATTATTGGATGCTTCTTTGCCTTGTTTGCAAGTCTATCATTTTGTGGTTCATTTTTTGCGGCTTGCTTTATCTGTGAGATAACAACAATAACTAACCTGACTTTATCAATATGTATTGCAATATTGGGATTTTGTTTTTGGTTAGTTCTGATATTTTACAAAGTAACTCCTAAAGTTTTTCCTAAAATTCCCCTCACAAATAATGATAAACTTTGGAGGTATAGTTATTTTGATTTCCGAGACAAATGGGTGTATAAATACATTGATGTATTTAAACAGTTCGACGAAAAGAGAATCATAATAGATGCCACCGATCCTACAAGGAGAGGAGTACCAATATTTTTCCTTCTTATCGTGATTATATTGCCTTTATTGGGCATATATCCTTTTCAAGGAGGAAATAATAGTTTTGCTGAAAACTACACAATCATTTTGATTAATTGCGTTTTAATATTGTCAGGAATATTTAAATTCTTATCCCCCCGAAGGACAATTGTCTTTGACCGGGAAAAGAAAACAATCACTATTCCTCGCCGATGGCTAATCCATAAAGAAGAAACGATACCATTTCAAAAAGCGGTGATTTCCTTTGGGCAGGATGCTCTCCGAGGAATTGATGGCGTAGTCATAGCCAATTACCAGCATCTTGTTGGTGAAGTTTCTTTGCAATTTGCTGGGCGTACAAACGGGTATTGTTTTGCCCGTTTGATTCAAGCTTATATGACTGAAGAAGATTTATCAAACTATCCCGAATTTGAAACTTTCGGGCAAATACAGGAAGATGTCAATATAAACAGACTATGACAGAAAAAACAGGTGACATGAAGAAACGGAAAAATAAGTGCAACAGGCAATTGAGGCGTGAAATCATAGCCGATGTCAAGCGTAGGGAAGCCGAGTGGAGAAAGGAAAGGAGAAAAGAAAGGTGGCGTATATGCAAATCCCATATCATGTTGTGGGGAGTATTCATATCTTTCTTTCCATTACTTATATTTGTCACGGAGTCAGATATACGTAACACTTTCACCAATATCATACTTGGATTGATAGCTATTAACGGTTGGATTTACCTGTTCATGTACCTCTTGTTTAAAGCAGCCCGGAATCTGACCACTCGGATTTCTCTGAAAAATGGCGAAAGTACGGGAAATGCGCAATGGTTACCGGATTCTTCAGGGATTCCGGTAGAGCCTGAATATTTAAGCCGGTGTGATGACAAACAGATTGTTATTGATAATGACGGCATCTCGGTGAGAATGGTGAGTTTCCTGGTCTGCCTCTTTATATTTTTAGTTTCGGTTTGCGCTGGTTTAACTCCTTCAAACCTTACAACTAAAGATTATGGAAGTATATTATTGCTTCTTGAGATGTACTTGATTATCCTTACACTATGGATAAGTGCCATTCTACAGCCTTGGCGACGGATTGTTTTTGATCGTGTTTCCAAGACCGTAACGATACCGGGACGACTTCTGTTGCATAAAAAAGAAACGATACCTTATAGTCAAGCTGAACTCACGATTCGTTATTACAGGCGTGGTTCATGGGTTGCACCAGATATAATAATTTCCAATGCCAATTCATCCAGTCTGTTAAGTGGAGTCTCCTTGATGCCCGGTGATATGGATGAGGCCAGGCGTTTTGCGCGTTTCATACAACTATACATGGAAGAAGAGGAGTTGCCGGACATACCGGAATTTGAGAAATACAGAAGTAAGGTAAACGTTTAATTGAAATAATAATGGGTAGAATCATTTTATTAGGAAGTGTCTTATTTTTGTTCAGCTGCAAGAATGGTAAACAGCCGGAAGGCTATAATTCTGTTAATATTATCGAATATATTAATATCTATGATAAAAACAACAGGATTCTAACTGCACAGGGTGCTGAATATGACTATCTCTATTTTGGAGACAATAAAGATAAAGAAATCTTGGCTGATGTAAATAATTTTACAACGATATATAGTTATGATAATGATTCTTCCTGCTATACTGTAGAGGAGCCCTTGTTGGGATCATTGCTAAAAACAATGAGATATACTGAAAATAGCATAGAAGAACTTGTATTGGAAAATAATAAGGATACATTCAGCTATTCTTTTTCCCGCTATTATGATAAGAATAAACCTAAGTATAAAAAAAGTATTATAATATTAGAAGACGCCCCCTTTTCTGACTCAAGATATGAAGAATACTACTACTATGACAATAATGGAAATAATACGAAGAAAATCCGCCATGACTTGAACACCGGGGAAAGAGAAGAAACCTATAAGTTTAATGATACGGATTATAAAGAAGCTGTTAATCTTGTCCCTTCTTCCGATTACAAACAAAACATCGAGTGTTCATTGAAACAAACTGTTAATGATACCTTAATCACTCGGATTACCTTAAACGGTGTACTTGATAGAGTGATGAAGGAATACATTGATGGAAAAAAGAAAATTAAGGAAGAGTTTGACAATGATATGACTTTAGTCAATAAAGAAACAGAGTATGAAGAAAACGGACTGAAGGTAAACATCAATCATACTTTAAGAAGTACAGGCTACTCAACCGACAGTATCTATTATGAAGGAAACAAAAAAGTTAAGCATATTTATAATTCTGACTACAATGGCACCATAACAGTTGAAATTTCAGAATATGATGAGCAAGGAAATATAATAAAGAAAACAAAAAAACTCCGATGGGAGTCAGATAATGAAATTACCCGTTGAATGCAAACTTATTTATACATAAATCAAGTTGTCAAGTGTATGAAAAACATGAGCATAATGCCAACCGGAAATATAAGCAAACCAGTTTTTGTATTTGTGTTATTCCTATTTGTCTGCGTGCAAATGGGTTGTACACATCGTCGTTCTGTCCCATTCAACCGGAAAGGTTGGGACGAATGTGTATTACGGTCGTGGAGTTGCCCGCAAGCGAACCGGAGACAAACGGGGAGCCTGTGAGGATTGGATGAAGTGCAGCGAATTGGGATGTGTACAAGCAAATGTATTGTTGCCCTTGTGCGAGGAGTATATTAAGGAAAGAACGGATTCCCTGCAAAGGCAAAACGATGAGGAACAACATATAAATGAATTATTGGAATATTTAAATGAAAGTACAAATAAATAGAGATTTGATTAGACTAATAGAAGAATACGCAGGAAGTCTGGATGCATTTTCTGATATAGAAAACATAAGTTTATATCATGACCTATCAATATATGGTGACAACGCAGATGAATTGCTATCAAAATATTCGTCTTTATTCAATGTTTCTATGAATGAATTTCATTTTAACGACTATTTTCCCGAAGAAGGAGATGAAATATCCGGTTTTATAAAAGGTTTATTTAAAGGAAAAGAAAAAAAGTATAAACCATTAACAATAGAAGGTTTACGGCAAGGAATTATCAATAAGAAACTCAACTAAGGTGTTTGGGTTCATACCCCATAAACCACTTCATCCAGAAAAGCGGGACTCAAAGACTGAAAGTAGAGCTTTACCCGGCTTATCAGCATGAGGACTTGGGCATAAACAGCGAATCAGAAATTAATTTATCATACAATGAAAACGATATATAGTCTTTTATATGGAATACTTGTACTCTTTAACGCCTGTGGGCAATCTAAGGTACAAGAAAAATTTGATACCATAACAACGTACAGCTATACAAACAGTTATGGTAAAGATGGACGCTTGGCCGAGGTTCTTATCAAACAACAATCACAATTTCTGGAGAATGGAGCATATATTTCGGGGCGGGCTGTTGAAATTACTCAAAGATATAACTACCCGGATAATGATACGTACATGATTACAGAGACTGATGATTTATCTCCCAATGAAATATCAACAATAATCAAAGGTAAAACTTTTGAAAAGTATTATACACTCAAAAATAATGATACCATTAAGTTTCATATGCGTACTTATACGGATGCAACACAATCGAAGCCACTGGTGGAAAGAGAAAACTATACACTTTCCGGATTCCCAATTACTGATGAAGAGGAAAACATAAATATAGAATCAAATTATTATTATGATGATAAAGGTGATTTAATCAAAATAATAAAGAGGGATTTTAATAGCGGTGAAGTTGTCGAAACATATGGGCTTAAAGAAATTATTGCAGATACGACAATTATTTATTACCGCATCAATACGGATACTTCATATGTTGTAAAACGATACATAGATAATGGCAAAACCATTGAGATTACATTCGATGAAAATCAGAAGCCGCAGAATAAAATCACCAATTATACGGCCAATGGCTTTGATATTAAAGTAAGAGAATCAGTAAAAAACGGAATTATTACAGTTGATAGCATCTATCAGATAAAAGGAAAAAAGGTTAGAAGTGTTTCCGTCTCGCCTGAAAATAAATCGGTCACTACATTAGAATATGACGGAAAAGGCAATATTACAAAGGAAATTTGCAAATCAAAGTCGGATATTACTATCTCAAATGAAGAGCTGAATGAGATGATTCAACGTTATAAGATGATATGAAACCAGAAACTGCATATAAGTTGGTAAAAGTATGGAGCCTTACGAATGCAACAATCATGACTTTACTTTTCGTAATTCAATGTGATTCTCTTTGGCATGCATTCTGTGTGATTTTTACTATACCGCTACTCGGTATTGGTACAATAGTGATGTATGAAAATCAATCTAATGATTACACCGCTCTGAAGGAAAATCTGACAGAAAAGAAGAAAAAGGAAATGCCCTATATCCGTTGGGATGAAGTAATCAAAGATGCACGTAAAGACTATTTATGGGGAGTAATCGGTAGTATAATCCTAAACATTATATATTCCGGGTTTATAATATTTATCCTATGGATGATAATATATGAAGGAAGACTTTTAAGAATAAGTTAATACCACAAACAAACCTCCGGTGGGGTTCTCGCTGGGGGCTTCTGACCTTTGCGCATATAAAAAGCAAAAAGAAAGCGATATCGGAGCGTTACATCCTAAAAAGTACCTGCTTGTCACGACAAAATGATATTGTGTGCCTCGCTGACCGGGGCAGATCCGCACCCATGCGGACAAATCCCGGTGACAGAATGACAAAACGAACAATGTTCCTAGCATGCCAACTTGTGAATGAGATGAATGATTTTCTTTTTTCGCAAGTTGATTTTATAAAATTGCCTCCGACAATTCGTACTTTCGGAAAAAGATATTATATTTGTAACTGAAAGAGTTATTTGACAG
>OODP01001313.1_pt1 | contig 15747 bp, 27 predicted proteins | sample 1671011 | NCBI WGS metagenome assembly OODP01 (sample SAMN06348113, study PRJEB24527) | human gut metagenome | biome: human gut; feature: ankylosing spondylitis patient; material: feces | host: Homo sapiens | place: China | collected 2015-10
CAGATCGGCAGTACCCTCGGTAACATCAAAGGTTTTGTCCGAAACAAGAAATTCATAGCCACATTCAGGACAGGTAATTGTGCCTGCCAGCCGGGTAGTCAGTTCCTCTATTGCTGTAGAAAGAGTATGACGTTCTCCTTTGAGTTGTACGATATCCCGGTTCATCCGGTCGATTTGGTCGTCCAGTGTTTTCAGCTTCTTGTCGTAACCGTCCACTTTAGTGGTACAGGTATCTGAAAAAGACTGGTAATCCGCTTTCAGGCGGTCATGTGCCGTTGTCAGGGTCTGCACCTTGTTTTCCGCTATGGTAAGGGCGTTGCTCCACTTTGTCTGTTCGGCTTCCAGGGCATCCAGTTCGGTATGTTTGTCACCGACTACTTTCTCCCAGTCCGTCAGTTCAATAGATAGTGGAGAGAGTATAGCGCGTATTTTAGAAAGATAGACTTCCAGAGAGTGCTCTTCGCCTTCAAGTTCCTGAATATCACAGTCTGCCGTTTCCAGTTTCCCCAAAACACAATCTATTGTTTCTGTTTCTTTCCTTTTCTCACGTATCAGCGCATGTTTCTCGCCGATAGTCCGACGTATGGATGCAATCTTTTCGGTCTTTGTACGTGCTTTTTCCGCCTGGTTGTTTTCTTCTGCGGCTATCTGTTCGGCCAGCATTTCTATCCGACCGTCAATACCGGCTATTTCCAGTTCGGCTTCCCGGAGTTTCGACGCTACAGGTACTTTGTCCTCTGCCAGTTTCTCAATTGCCTGATCGACCAGAACACCATTGCTGAAACGGTTGATTATTTCTTTTTTCTCCCGGTCGGATGAAGAAAGGAAGTCCTGAAACTTGAATTTTGACAGCAGGAAATTATTGAATAATTCGTCCTTGCTGATACCTAACTTTTCGAGAATATACTTGTTATACGCATCCACGGAAGGTTGTACCGCTTCATCCGTATCTATGGACCTGCCATCACGTTCGATGGAACAAGTTACAATGGAAGCTCCTTTACGGAATAGCTGGCGTTCGATATTGAAAACTTCGGTGCTGCTGTCATTAACAAACTGTAGCTGTATCCAACATTCGTCCGCCTTGTCATTGATAATCTCTTCATTTTTGACCTTGCGCAACGGACTGCCCGTGAGCCCGACCGCAATACATTCTATTAATGCTGATTTGCCGGAGCCGTTGCTTTGCTGGCTTTCGTTGTCACGGTTATCTCCAAAAATTAATGTGGTGACTCCTTGTTGAAGGAAATAATCCAACTCACGGAAGGCACACAGGTTTTCTGCGACAATTCTATGTAATTTCCACATGGTTATTCGATTTTAGACAGGTAACTTAATCCCAGTTCAACATCTTCAATCTTTTTCTCGTCACAGAAAGCCTCGTAGGTCTCTTTGATCTGATGATTGTCGAACTTCTCAAAAAGACCGGAGCCCGCCACTTCGGTTATTTCCGGGTCCTCTGCTACAATCTCCACTTTGCTGGCACCTGCCTGCAACAGTTTTTCTTTGTCAATGCCTGATGCTTTGGCAGAGGAAGTATGTACACGAACCTTTACCCGGTAACGTCCGTCCTCCTTGATTTCTTCCAGTTTGTCGGAAAGGTGGATGCCTGTTTTCTCTACCTGAACGTCCATTACCAGATAACGGGTATTGACCCGGTTCTTGATAAAGTCGTAGCGACCATCGGGATAGATAACGGTGTAGCCCTTTTCTTCGTCCTCGCCAAAGTTCATCTGCCGCGACGAACCGATATATTCGACATTGGTTCCGTCAATGATGCAGCGATTATGGTAATGCCCGACAAAGACCTTATCAAAAATCCTGAAGATATTGGGAGAGAGTTCTTTTTCGTTCGGTTGGGACAACGCTCCGTTTATCCCTTCATGGATATAGAGATAGTTTTTCCGTTTCTTATCTAAACCGTCAGCTATCAGTTTGTCCAGTTTTTCAATAAAGCTGCCGTTCTCAGGAAAGTAAGGGATGATGTGCAATACAAAGTCCCAATCTTCGGAAGCTAACAGACTTATCATATCATCAGCAACAAGGACGTTATCATGCTGGTCGAATACATGGCAATAGCCTCTGACAGCTTCCTGATTGACTTTATCGTGATTTCCGTTGGCTAATGTGACATTAATTCCTCTTTTTTCGGCGGAAAGCAAAGCGTCATGTACAGCCAGCAACACATCCAATGTTTGTGCGGAGCGGGACATGAACATATCACCACCGAAGGCTATTTCCTGAATGTTCATCCCCTCACATACTGCCAGTGCCTCCTGCCAATTTGCCGTAAATTCAGGTATGTTGTCCTTTGAGACATGTATATCCGATAATAATAAAATGCATGGATTTATTTTCGACATAAGCGTAAAAAGTTTGGAAGGAAAGCGCACGACAAGTACGCTTTCCTCTGAAAATTAATACAATAGTGATTTATGCCGGTTATCTGCGGCGTTGGCGGGTACGGGGTTCGGGTCTGCCTGTAGTCTCTTCAGGAACAGGTGTTTCTTCCTCCGGTTCTGCAGGGGTTTCTGCGGATTGTTCTGTTTCCGCTTCCGGTTGGGAGCTTCCCTGTACAGCTTCTTCAATCAAGTCGAGAAGGTCCCGGTTAGTGGTGGAACGGGTGACACGGACACCTAACTTTTCCTGTTCAATAAACGCACGGATAAGGGCACGGAGTTCCTGGCCTTCTTCCGTCTTGTCTCCCAAACCCTGTTCCTGAAGTTCGTCGAAACGGTCGAACAGGTCATCCAGGCCGATGGCAGTATTTTCCGCATTGTCTTTGGAGTCTTTGGCACGTTTGTCGAAGGTGAATGAACTGGCGTCTTCTTTGGGAAGTTCGGCACCCAGGGTTTCGATGGCTTCTTTCATCTCTTCCTGCTCCATGATACTAAGGCCATACTTCTTGTCGCACTGTTTCAGGTATTCGATAGTAGCCTCGAACTGATAGCGGGAATAGCGGTAAATAATCTCAGGGATGCGGGGGGCGTTCAGCAAGGCTGTAAGTTCTTCTTTGGAAAGAACATCCGTATCCGATTCATTGTCGATATTAATCAGATATTCGGTCTTGCTGCCGTTCTTTTTCTTCTCGATCTCGACCGGATAAGCATTGTACACCGAACTGACGGGGCAGGGATAGTTGGGGTTCTTTGCCAGTTTTTTCTGCCAGAGCTTGAATTTGCGCTCGTCAAGGTCCTTGAACTGGGAATGGCTGAGGGTGAGCAGTTGCAGCCCTTTGGTACGTTCATCCATGTCGTACACATACAGGGCGTGTCCGTAGCCGAATTTCAAACCGCCTCCGAAACTTCCACCGGCAATTTTTTCCGCTAATTTTTCGTCTCCATTTTCGTTAGCCGAGGCAACGGCAGCCTTGCGGTAAATGTCGATGATGTCGAGCGAGTAACCGGCATCGGTGGCACGGGGTACTGAGACATACATGTACTGCGCTTTTGTACCTGTAGTTGGCTTTTCGAGTTCCATGAGCATCTGATGAACCGGATACTCGTAAGCTTTGCGGTCGGTCGTGCCGTCCGTGTTGGGGGCAACGGGCAAAATACGCAGGCGGTAAACGCCTAATTTGTCCATTCGGAAAAATTCGGTTTTGACGAAAGATTTGTTCTCTTCGGCTGCTCTCGCCTGTGCTTCCTGGTACGATTCCTGTGAGTTAAGAAACAGGTCTTCTACGGACATGCCTTGCTGGATGTCTTCTTTCAAGTTTTCTTCTACTTGCATGATTAAAAATGCGATAGTTAATATTGACCGAGGAAATTGGAAGTGTGATAACGGGCCCGGATGCACCGTTACTCTCAGTTTACAATATTGTGGAGGGAAGGAAAAGGGGGAAAGCCCCTTGTAACTATCACTCGCGTGCCTTTGGAATCGGGCACTCAATTAAGATGGGTATTTATATCCTCTTTATCGGGATATGGTCACAAATGTATGGATAAGGTTTCAATCTGCCAAAACTCTTCAAAATAGTTTTGGCAGAATTAATTTAAAGTATTGATTATGTGATGTTAGCGGAGAGTAATTAAGAATGTTGTTAATTCCAGATCAGGAGATAATTATCTACGCCGGAATTTGTACGGGGAGCTTTGTTTTACTAACTTTACGGGGTGGTGTTAAGATTAAAAATGTAGCTTATGAAAAAAGTCTTGTTTTTTTATTTCTTCTGCATTTGTTTATCACAGGCTGGAGTTTCACAAGGCATAAATAAAGACTCTGTTTCCTTTGTGAATTCTTACGGGATGATTGATAAGGACAATCCCCTGAGTGTTTTATTGGCAAATGAACTTTACCATATATCTGTAAAGGCACAAACTGGGAAATATCCATCTTTTTACGGTGGGTCATACATAGCGAATGACAGCATTATGGTGCTTTTGTCTAATACCGCCTCATTTGCTGACATTATGACTATTGTTACAGATGCTTCATTGCCCTATGTGAGACTTAAATCGTGTAAATTTTCTTATGGAGAATTATTAAATGTAGAAAAGTTATTGGATGAGTTTTATTTTAAAACTTCTAACAGGAAAGTAATTGAGGATACTATCGGTTGGAGTTCCTGGTATATATCAATCCCGGACAATAAAATACTTATCAGATTAAAAGAATGTACGGAGAAGAAAATTAAATACTTCAAGAAGTACATTTCAGACTCTCCCGTACTTTTATTTACGGAAGCGGATGAGTATATTCACGTTTAAGCCGGAAAGGTGATATACCGGTTAGAGAGTAGTGGGATATAATTCAGATAATAAAAAGCCCGGCAAACTATCACTCAGTTTATCGGGCTTTTTGCGAAATCAGTCAGGGAGACCGTATTTCTGGGGGATGGAATGTATCTCAACCCTTTCATCTTCCAGGATACTTTGAACGGACTTGTAAATCGGCATCTGTTCGACTCCTGCTATTTTCAGTGCCCGGACAAGCATGTGGTCTTCGAGCAGTGAAATATACTCTTTCTTAGTTATGCGAATGTATTGATTCGTTTCTGTTTTTTTAATTGCCATACTATAAAAGGGATTAAATGTATGGTTCCCGGTCTTCACAGATAGGGAACCATGATTCCAAATAATAATTAAAGCAACTTTTTCTTTTATTTTCTTCCGAAATCTGCCGGAATTTCACCCCATAACGGGGTATTCCAGTGAATGACGGCAATATTATCTGTTTCAGAGGCCATGATTTTCAGAAATATCTCGGCACGGGCCAAATCAGGCATCCGCTTCCTGGAAGCTGTTTTCTTGTTGGTGAACCATGTGAGTGCGGTTATACTGTCAGTGTATATGACACGTGGATGGAAATCGTGCTCAATGATATATTTTGCTGCGGCAACTACGGCGAGAAATTCTCCTATATTTACGGTTTGATTCCCAAGGTCTTTAAGGAATAATTGTTCTCCGGTTGCCAGATCGACGGCCCGGTATTGCGTCACTCCTTTTTTAAGAGAGTGAGCGGCATCTGTCGCAATACCTTCAATGGGATAATCCATTTTATTTAAAGAAAAAGCCGTCGGCCTGCATTTGGCGGATAAGTGTCATCGCCTTTTTGCCGAATTCAGTGATAACATCATCGAGATTTTCTACATCCTTGCGTTCACTGAGAATTTTCAACACCCCCTCTAAAGTTCTGCTGGACGCTGTTTTGCCATCTTTCGGGTCAAAATATATAACCTTGTTCCCAAATATGACCTTGATTTGATATGTGATTTTGGGGATAACCACAAGTTCGATCTGCGCTTTAAACAATACCGGAGTTGCAGAAACGACGACAAAACCGTTTTTCCGGTGCATCGCTTTCAACTCCACATCATACAAAAGGTTTGGTGTAAGCGTCCCTTTCAAATCGGACGAAAGCACGCAAACCTGTTTGCCAAACTCTGAATCCTCACGGACTCCTTTCAACTTCTTTGTTTTTGCGTTGCGTGAGACGAACCCTATGAGTTCTCCCGTGCGTTCGCATTTCGTAAACTTAACCTGTGACTTTTCTGTCAATACCATGTTTTTTTATGTCATAATCCAATCTATTGCCTTCAATTTACAAACTTTTTACATTCAATTTCAGAGCAAAATTACGTCATTAGGGCTTACGAACCAAGTAAAAACAGATATTATTTTGAGAGGCATCCGGGCAATATATACAGGCGAGAGGGGCTTATTTTAACGCACTCTCTGATCTTCTGAAAAGTGGCTAAAACGCTCATCTGTAGCGGATGTATCGAAGGGGTAAGAGCACTTGTAATAACGGTATGTTTTGGGGCCTTTCCCATCATAGAAATAAATGTCGTTGTGGTCAATCCACAGAAGGCCCTGGTTGGTGTTGGAGTCTATCCATTCGGCACTGTTCTTTATTTTGGGATTGGGACGGCTGTATAGGTTCCTCTTTTCCGGACCGGACACGAATATGTATTCCATAGTGATATCCTTATGGCCGTAGTTTTTTGCGAACTGGGCGAACTCGTATATATCAAGATGGAGCAGATCGTCGAATTGGACGAGAGCATCCTTTTGCATTTGTTCCTCAAATTGCCAGATGGAGTCCGCAACCAGGATGTTTCCCCATTCTGTTTCCGTTACCTTATCGGCTGTGCCATACCTGATACGGAAACCATTGTAACCGCCATCGACAACATAGACATCTTTAATTGACTCCTGCCGGGCATTTTGGCGTTCAATATCCGGCTCTTCACTTACACACCCCTTCACTATGCCGATAAAGACAATTAGCATTATGAAAAGCACCGGAGAGAGCTTTGCCAGTATCATCCACCTGATTATTTTTTCATCTTCACTCATAGTCTTGTTTATTTTTTGTACTTAAATGATATTAACTGCTGATAGTCTGATTCATAACCTGTTTTATCAGGCGTCCCTGATGGGGATTCCTGAAAAGCGTCCAGATAACAGATTCCGTTTTCGTCCCGGATTTCCGACAATGAAACTCCCAGACCGGTATCCGTCAGTTTCCCGATAGAAACTTCCTGTCCGTCCTCCGGAAACTGTACCATACGGACTTCACCAACCTTAGTCTGAAGGGGAATGTCCAATATGTCTGAAACGACATCGGCATCTTCCAGGTAAGCTTCAATGTAGCTTCCGACATGGAACAGAGCTATCACGTTCGTTTGGTACTCTTTTCCCAGACGCTTTTTGGTCTGAGTATATACTTCTCTTACAAAATCTTCATTTTCCCAAGATTGCATTTTTTATTTCTATTTGAGTTGGAATACTTGTCAATTGTTTTTATATATGAACGAACGGATGTTCTTCATATATGGATTGCTGTTTGTTAATAAGCTGTCATACAGGTTCTTATTTTCAAGGACTCTGTATGACTACTAAACGGAAACAAATATATGGTTTTCCAGCCATATATCAAAAACAGGAATGAGTGATGGTTCTTTTGGAAACGTAGGGGAGATGGTCGCATATTTACGAGTAGTTCTTTATTTTTGTTTTTTTCTTTTGTCCAATAGCTTGCTGATAATCTGCTGGAACTCTGTTATTGAAGTGATTTCTTGTCGCTTCCCTGCAACTTGTTTGTGATATAGCGGTGTGAAATATATCCTGGCTTCATTGGCTATCGGGTATGAAAGTCCGCCAATAACCACTTTATTCATTTTAACCTGAAAATATCCTTCGTGCAGAGCATAATTCTCATCGGGGATTTCTACACGATGTTTGGGAAACTTTTCTGCCAATAACCGGTGTATGGGAATAATCACCTCTTTGATGTAGTCAGGAGGGACCAGATCGGGTGAAGCATTTTTCTTTATTCCTTCTACTAATTTGAAATGTGCCTTTGTACGGGCTTGATAACTGAGTGTAAGTTCTTGAATATCCATGATTCTGCTTTATATTTATTGTAATATTTATCCTTTTTACTATCTTTGCTTCCGATACCGGTTGGTATCAATATTAGTATTCAGTTTCGGTGTCTCGGAAAGCAGCAAACTCGAAAGACGTACCTGAAACTGAACAGGACTTCGTATGTTGTTACAACACAATATACGTGCCCGTTCAGTTGTACGGTTACGTCTGGGTTGTTTGCTGCACCTCCGAGAGCTGTGTGATTGGATTGGGCACGTTCTTTTATGCTTGCCCATAACTTTAAAACTACTTATTATGAGGTGGGTACACGACTTTTGGTATTACTATTCCCGGACATTTGTCTGTATGGTCATTATCGACGTTCTTTTGGTCGGATTGATCGTGTTTCTTCTTGTTGAGGACAAGAAGCAGAGAGAAACAATCCTAAAACTCAGGTTGGAAATAAATGACTTGAAATATAGGACACCTAAGCAAGAGTTGGAGCCCAGGACAAAATCTTTCGATTGTTTCGATGATTATGATTTTTGGAAAAACGACAGGGATAGACCACGGTAGAATTACCGGTTAGAAGGTAAAGCCGACAAATACGCTTGTATCTCCGTTCATCAGTCGTTCGTGATTTACATCGTCATACTTGTAGCAACTGAACTTGCGACAAGCCGGCAGATATTCGCTCCTCACCCAGACGGGGGCCGTTTCGCTGTCAGTCAAGCGGAAGAACTCTCCTTTCCCCAGTTTTTTCACCGTTTGAGTACGGGAAAGTATCTGGTATATTTCTTCCAAGTCGAATTCATTGTCAATGGGGTTTCCGTAGGTGGTATCTACGATAATCTTTCCCGCATTTGCCAAATGGGTGCGGGCAACCTGTTTGTCATAATCACTCCATGAAGGTTTGACTTTTGATAACAGATTGAATTTTAGTCCGTAATTCGTTTTCATTTCTATATTTTTTAAGTTATTTTCTATATGCTGGAACGGTTATTGTCAGGTTTTCATTTATTAAAAACTTTCTGCCACACTCACAAATAATACGTGTTTCCGTTATCCGTTTTATAACTCTTGTAACCTCTTCGTGAGAGATGTAAGGTTTTCCATCCATGTATCCGTTTTCGATATCTCCTGTAAGATGATATTCTTTACCAATTTCAATTTCTTCTACTTTCATTTTGTCACTTATTTGAGGTTATTTTCTTTTGCTGTTCACTCTGTAAAATCGTCTGTATGCGTTCCACTCCTGTTCACAGTTTCATCATAACTTTTGAACTTGATGGAGCGGTATGCCTTATTCATGTCATCCTGCCGGAGACCGATATAAACCATTGTCGTCTCTATGCTGGTGTGGTTGAAGATACGGTTAAGCAATACCAATGCCTCCGTTTTGTCCTGGGCAGTATCGTAGATGTACCGACCGAAGGTTTTACGGAAAGTATGGGTACTGAACGCTTTTATCGGAAGCTGGTATTTGACACGGAACTTTTTCAGGGTTCGGTTGATATATTGGGTAGTGAAAGATGTTTCCGTCTTTTGGTTACAGATTACGGGCTGGCTCTTGTCCGGCGAGCCCATAATCACATAAAGTTCGGAAATCCGGTCCCGTACTGTAGTATCTACGGATATATGTCTGGTCTTCTTTGTTTTTTTCTCTTTCTTGAAAAAATCGTCTTTTCCCAGTACGTCCACCCACTTGGTTGACCGTACATCGGATACCCTGAGTGCCGTGGCGAATGCAATGCTGCAAAAAAGTTCCCATACATATTTCTTGTCACGGTGCAATCCCTCCAGAAGTTTTTCAAATGCATCTATGGGGAGATAGTCCGAAGTTGTTAATACGCCTCTCTTTGCCATATATTTAGAATTTAGTATTACAAACCCTTGCAACAATGACATCACGGGCTGATGTCTTGTTCCATGCCCGTTTACCTTTCCGGCTGTTAATCATAGCTGCACTTTTTTGGATGGAAAGGCAATCGTCAATGCAGTTGATGATTTCGTGAATTTGTTCGAGTGAGTCACCTTCGGCTTTACATGTCTTAGCCATGATGCGCACTTCATCTACGGTCATATTATTAAGACCGGGAAATTTCTGTTTGCTCATAATGTTATTATTTGGATTATAGAAAAGCTGTGAGTCTATTGCCTGTTGATTGGAGCGATTAAGTTGATTTACATAAAGTATGCTTCGCAACTTATTAATTTACCTCTTGCATTCGTCTTATGATTCCGAAATCCAATCCTTCCGAGGCAGATATAGGAGTAGATGTTATCTATGCTGGATAGTAGCAACCGATAGATTGCATCGCTATATATTCGTTTATCTTTTCCTTCTGTATCGAGAAGAATGCCGTCGCGCTGTAGGCGTTCGAGAATTTTCATGGCGCCCTCCATTTCATGGCTCCATTCATATAAATTCCTAAATACTTTATCTTCCATATTGTTTAATGTTTCTGGTTTCCATATCGGGTTATAAATGTGGTGTCGGGCCTTTGGTATTTTCCACTGGCGTAGTCATTGGCTACTCTTTTGTATGTAAGTCCGCAAATAATACCGCCTTCATCCAGGAAACGCGCGTCGTCTCCGTTAGCATCAATGACGGGATATTCCCTGAATTTTGCCGGGAGGATATCTTCAAAGACAACAGCGACCCGATGCCCCTTATCCAATAGGGATTTACACTTTTCCCAGTTTTCACCGTCAAACGAGAATGTAAGGTCGTAATTAGGGTATTTGTCGAGTAATTCAACATGACTAAATACCTTAGTGTAATCATAAAACTGTATATCAGGGAAAAGCTGGAGAATATTTTTGCCGTCCAGTTCAAATTTTTCCAGATTGATATCGGAAGTACAGTTCAGCCGGACGGCAAACTTCATACCTTCAGCATCGGCTTTCTTCTTTGCCTGTCTTATTTCATGGATAAGTAAATGCATAAATTTCACGCGATCTTCAAAAAATAACTTCGTTTTCTTGATACGTGATTTTTGGATGGAACCGCCTTCTTTATTTTTTAGAAGTTCAAGTTTATTTCTACCGGAACCGTGCAGGCAGTATTTGCTACAATTGCAGGATTCAGGACATACAGCATAGCCACTAAGATTGAATGGTGCCAGATAAACACCATAGGTCAACACATTACGACCATAGCTTTTGATAAGTTTCGGGGAGTTGCAGCCTCCCAGGTAACTGATACCTAATTCTTTTTTTATTCCGGTTGGATTATATTCTGTCATGTCAGAGGTTGATTTAAAAATAAAAGCCGCCCTGATACTTTCGCGGTATCGAGGCGGCTTCCGTTATAACTATGATTTATCTGTTTCAGGACCTTTATTCTTCCTGTTTATCATTCCAGGTCTGCCCGCATTCGTCACAGTGGAAAAGACTTTCATGCACATCGTATCGAATTGCGGGGGAACCACATTTCGGGCAGACTTCATCTGTATCATCTCCATTTCTTTTTTCGTTGTATTTACTTAACAACGAATCCATAGACCAACCGCACAGGGCAACCAGCATGGCATCACAATCTCCGTTCTGATATGCCTGGATTAGATTGGAGCCTGTTTTGTGGGGAGATTCATCGTCATTGCTTATTTCATCAATCACTATGCAGCCGAAGGTTTCACATTTGTCCGTATCGGCAAGGATTTCATCCAAACCGTCTTTTTCAGTTTTTGATTCGGGTGTAGTGCTGTCTTTGCTGGTATGTTTTTTGGAAGATTGTTGCATTTGGGCAAATATCTCACTCTCGAAATCCAGCAATCCGGGCTTTGTGGGGGTTAGACTGACGGTTTTCAATTTTTCATCAGTGAAATGGTATACGGTTTCCAGATAGTCGGTCGTGCTCCAATCCGTATCCTTATGTATTTCGGTGAACTCATTCGCCCAAGCAATAATTTGATTTATCGCCTCACGGGAATTGTCTTCTTTATAGCCTGCCTGACCTGCTTCGTAGGCTATATCGGCAATTACTTCCTTAAAGTCTGCCAGGTTTGTTTCTTCTGTTGGTGAAAGGGAATTTTGATTTTCGTTATTCATAAGTATATTTTTCTTTTAATGCCTGATTGATTTTTATAAGTTGTCATTGGCGACTTCTGCGCCGGTGTAAGGGTTATAGATTGAAGAACACTCCACTGCCTCAGATTCTACTGCAAATAACCCTTGGTCCATTGAATAGAAAAGTTCTAACTGAATGGGGCTCTTTTTCAATAGTTCCGTAGCTTCCCTTTCTGTCATACCACAGCTTAGGACAAGTTCAGTATGTTTTTTCTTATAAGTTTCGGGATATTCATCAAGGGATAAGTACACATCCATAACATCTCCTACATCCTCTGTTATCCGTAACTGGGACTGTTCGTTAGGAACGAGTTTTTTACCACAATGGGGGCAATAGCTGCATTTTCCCATGAATTTATGACATTTATCACAGTTTACACCAATTCCGTTGATGTGGTTGTCTATTGCCTCAAAGTACAAAGAACCCAGGATTTTATCCAATTCCCTGCGGGCATATAAACTGATTGTGCCTTGCAGGGATGATTCGTGTCCGTCAAGTAAAGACTGGAGTTCCGACTGGCGTAAAAAGTCTGCTCTACCGGAATGGTCCGGGATACATTTTTCAATGAAATCCCAAAATTGGGATGATATTTCTTTTTTCATGTTTGACTTGTTGTAATGTTCATATACCTGATATTATGATAATTTATTGTTTAGGGGTTTTTAATTACACCAAGCGTATTACCTCCTTTATCACATTCTCACCTTCCCAAGATTTATTGGAAAGGATATCTCTGATGTTTTGATAATATTCCACATACCGGAAGTAATCAGTGTTACGGTAGCCAAAACTTTCTATTTTTTGCACTTTCTCCCTGGCTTCCCTTAGCAATTCGTCATCAGAGCATCCCATGTGAATGCCATCGGCTTCAATCTTGTGGACCATTTCCACAATTTCAGAGAACAGCTTGTTTTTTTGTTCAACGGCCATGTGATAGGATGGGTACAGGGCACGGATAAGCGGCAGGAATTTAGAGACTCCTTTCAGCCTTACTTTCCCGGAGTCTTTCGCTTCTTTTTTGAGTTTACGAAACAATTGTCTTATTTCTGACAAAGGGATTTCCGTAACTCTTTGAGCACTTAAAAAGACTGTATGTGGAGAAGTAATCTCCACTTTGCTGTCTGTGATTTCATATACAACACCCTCAACCAATGGGTGTTGCAAATATTGACTTCTTTCCATTTATGTAGTTTGTTTTTAATGGCTTCTAACAAGCGTGTTTAAATATCTTTATTCAATTCTACTGTTTCAATATCCCAGGTTGTGTTGTCGGTCACAATATTCTGTCCCCTGTGCTCTGCAAGTTCCTTTGTCGAGTAATAACCACGAATATAGGTGTATTGAGTACCACGGCTTCCGGTGGAATATTGCTTGACGATATAGATTTCTCTTTTTTGAGGTGCAGGGGTAAAAACAATTCTACTCTTTCCGTCATAGTGAAATTCGGCTTTTAAACCGAATGCTTCGGCATCGGAACTGATGGCACAGATAGCCCAGATATCAAGAGGAGGGGCACATACTATTTCCTGAGTGTCTGTGAGGATTTCAGGTTGTTTGTTTCTCAATGCTGCACCGTTACAAATGCCACGCAGAATGACATTGAACTGGTGGGTTGACATTTTGAACATCTTATGGCAATTGTCGGTACTACAATGACTGGTGCCGTCGTTCTGTTCACAGTTTCCGCAATCTATGACTGTTGTTTGTTTTTCCATATTTATTTGTTTTTTAGTTCACTAATCATTCTTTCCAATCTTTCATATTCCATTCTTCCAGCTTCATAGGACCGGTCGATGCAATCACGACAAAATTCAAGTCGCTTGATTGTCTGCTCTATTGTTTCACTCATTATCTCCTTAATTAAATCTCCACATAAAACCAATCTCTTTTTTCAGTAATCGGCACAAGTGATTTTATAATTTCATCCACAGTAAAGGGAAAGCCGTAAGTGTCTTCACCGACAAGTCCTGCAATTTTCCCGGAATAGGAACTGCCGATATACCACCGGTACGGAACCTCAGCGAAACCTACAATATTGCGTTTGCCATCTTTCTCTACTATAATGTACTCTCGTGTACCTCTTGGTTTGTTACATTTGGTGGAATACACTTTGCAGCCTTCAGCCTTTAGTTGTTCGGCTACTGACATGAGTACGTTATGATTGTTCTCTATGCGCTTCCGATAAGCGGTTAAATAATCCATGTTGTTTATTTTTTACTGGGGGTTATCAAACGACAATATCTCTTGTCAAGATATTTATTGCCTTCTTCCATTACATCACCGACTGCAATTAATATTTCAGTCTTATTGCCTGAAGCGTCATATTCTTGAATGGAATATGTTCTTGTACATATATATTTGTTCATAGCTGAATTTTGTTTCTTGTTATCATTTTCTTACCATAGACTTCGTTCTCAGTCAACAAATAGACTATCTTTTTACTATTGTCCGCTCCCAGAGCATGTTGTAACCATGTACACATCTCTTTTTCTTCGTTGGTGGTTGAAGTATCGAATAAGGAAGCAAAACCGCCTCCAAAATGGGAGATTATGACCAGATCGCTTTCGAACAGATTTAAACATGTGATACCGAAGAGTTCACTGTCTCCGTATTGTTTAACATAAATGTTGCCATTTACCGGAAGATCGCACACCATTTGAGCGAGTTTACGAATAGATATTTCTTTCATTTTTCTATGTTTTATAAAGATTAGGGAATAAAGATTCAAAGAGGATGAAAAGTAAAATATGTGGAATATTTTGTAGTTATGGAACTACTATCAAAATTCTATAGTTTGCTCAGTTATCTGTTGCAACGAAAATTCGTTTGTCCAAAATTCCTCGTTTGTATGTTTGCCGTATGCCTTGTATCTGGCATTTCCGTCGCGATGTATCTCAAGCACGTAAAAATCCAGGCTGTTTTCGGGTGGAGTCAGCTCGTCCAGTTCGTCCTCGTCTATTTCTACAAATGCCCAGTCTTTGTCTGCCAGTAACTCTTCTATGTCAGGTTCCCCGTTATCTCCAGGCTGGTAGAAATCCACTGAAGTGTTATAAAACCTCATAGACTGAAAAGTATAGTCGTCCGTGAAGGGCTTGACGGCCTCAAGCCTTTTTACCTGCTGTTGCTTCCATTTTTCTGACAGATGAATAAGTGCGAACTCGCAGCAATCCCACTCGCTGTTTGTATTTGCCTTGATTAGAATATGTTCTGTCGATTTGTCTGATATCTTCATTGTATTGATTTTATTATGTTAATATTCCCATCCTTTGCGTACCTTATTGGCGTTTGGTAATTTGGAACGCCGTATCCATTTATTTCGGCCTTTTTTGACGCTTCTTCTATATTTTATAGTAGAATGCCTGTCTTTTTTCTCGAAATAGCCTTCAAGTTGCTCTAAATTTTTCTTATAGCTCATAATTTATAGTCATAAATAATTAATGAATCCTTATTTTATATGCCGGAATATCCTCGGCAAGCTCCAGAAGACCTTCCAATGGATAGACTGTTTCATTGCCACTGGGAGATTTAATCTCAAAATCGGCAGTAGAACTATACTTCTTTGTCAATGTAACCTCTTCGTTGATATACAGATTGCGCAAAATATTCAGTACTATTTCCGGTTTTTTGCATTCAATATTTAATCTCATGTATTTTCTTTCTTTTTGCCTTTTTGTTACGTATCATTTTCGCATATTTCTCAGGTAACCTCCTATATTTTCTCAGGGATTGACCGGAAGACCAGGGATTTATATATACTTCTTTTATTATGCAGGATTTCAACTTACCTTTGGCATCAAACAATATCCAGTCACCAGAGGCAAGGACTCCTTCATCTATACAATATGCCTGACCGCCTTTCTT
>OODP01001321.1_pt1 | contig 15638 bp, 9 predicted proteins | sample 1671011 | NCBI WGS metagenome assembly OODP01 (sample SAMN06348113, study PRJEB24527) | human gut metagenome | biome: human gut; feature: ankylosing spondylitis patient; material: feces | host: Homo sapiens | place: China | collected 2015-10
GGTGAGGGGAACGGTTCTTGACAGTAATGGTGAGACAATCATTGGAGCCTCAGTAACTTTAAAAGGTAATAGTTCAATAGGTACAATCACAGATATAGATGGCAATTTTGTATTGACTGTGCCCGGTGAGAAGTCTGTCCTTATTGTTTCGTATGTAGGAATGAAACCGCAGGAAGTAAAAGTGGTTTCTAAAGGTCTTATTAAAGTAACATTGGAAGATGACACCAAGCAACTGGAAGAAGTGGTTGTGGTGGGTTACGGACAACAAAAGAAAGCGTCTGTGGTAGGTGCTATTGCACAAACCACTGGTGAGACATTACAGCGTGCAGGTGGTGTGTCGAATGTGGGTGCGGCATTGACGGGTAATTTGCCGGGTGTGGTGACTTCTGCCTCTACTGGTATGCCGGGTGACGAAGACCCGAAAATTGTAATTCGTAGCGTTAGCTCGTGGAATAATAGCGAACCGCTTATCCTTGTGGACGGTATCGAACGTCCGATGAGCAGTGTGGACATGAGTTCTGTACAGTCTATATCTGTATTGAAGGATGCGTCGGCAACTGCTGTTTATGGTGTGAAGGGTGCCAATGGTGTCATTCTTGTAACCACTAAGCGCGGTAACGAAGGTCGGGCCAAGATTGACGTAAGTATGAACATGACGGCTAAAGTGGTTTCTGCTCTGCCGGGAAGAATGGAGTCGGCGGATGCGTTGTATGTGCGTAATCAGGCTGCCGAATATGAGTTAGGCTTGAATCCTGCTTCTTGGAATAAAATATTGCCGATGGAGACGATTGACAAATATCGCCATCCTGCTAATTTGGAAGAGGCCGAACGTTATCCGAACGTTGACTGGCAGAAAGAGCTTTTCAAAGATTATGCCATGTCATACAATCCGAGCATCAACCTGTCGGGTGGTACACGCCACGTCAAATATTTCGCTGCGGTAGACTTTCTGCATGAAGGTGACTTGTTCCGCGAATGGGACAATAACCGTGGTTATCAGGCAGGTTACGGATTCAACCGTATTAATGCACGTAGTAATTTGGACTTCAAGATTACCAAAACTACCGTATTGAAAGCCAACATTTTCGGTTCTTACGGTGTGAAGAAATCACCGTGGGGAGTTGCCGACGATTCATTTGGTGCCTCGCAGTTGTGGCAGGCTGCCTACAGTTCTCCGTCAGACGCTTTCTTGCCCCGTTATTCCGACGGTACGTGGGGATACTACAAGCCCAATTCGCAAGGTGCGCCGAACTCTGTGTTGAATCTCGCCAATGCAGGCTATGAAATGCTTACTACTACCCGCGTCAATACTGACTTTGTATTGGAACAGGATTTGAGTTTCCTCGTAAAAGGATTACGTGCAAGTGCCATGATTTCGTGGGACAACGTGTTTGTGGAAGCCGGTCGTGGTGTCAATGACTTGAATCACGGGACGCAGACCAAATGGATAGATCCGGAAACAGGCGAGGTGCATTATAGCAACGCGCAAACCGACTCTAAAACCGGACTCGATTTTCAGGAAGGTATCTTGTGGTCTACAGCAGGTGGTGCTGTGCGGGACTGGTCTACTCAACGCAATCTTTTTTATCAAGGACAATTGTCATGGAGCGGCAAGTTCGGTGACCACGATGTCAGCGCCATGGGAGTGTTCAACCGTACCGAACGAAGCACTGGTAGCGAATTCCCTCACTATCGTGAAGACTGGGCGTTCCGCGCCACTTATAGTTATGGCAACCGTTATTTCTTGGAATACAACGGTGCATACAACGGTTCCGAGAAGTTTAGTCCCGACTATCGTTTCGAGTTGTTTAACTCAGGTGCGTTGGGCTGGATGATAAGCGAAGAAAGATTCTTCAAGCCTCTCCGTAAGTGGGTAGATATGTTGAAAGTACGTTATTCTATCGGTGAGGTAGGTGACGATAATCTTGGTATTCGTTTTCTATATGCTACACAGTGGGCTTACGGAGGTAAGTCTTTCCACGGTTTGAACAATCGAACCGAGTCTCCTTACACTTGGTACAAGGAAGCTACGGTAGGTAATCCCGATGTACATTGGGAAACAGCTTTGAAGCAGAATATCGGTGTTGATTACGCTTTCTTCGATGGTTTGCTTGCCGGTAGTTTGGAATTTTTCTATGACAAGCGTTCGGACATTCTTGTAGCCGGTGACAAACGTGCCACTCCCGGTTATTTAGGAATTTCCGCCCCGGCTGCCAACTTAGGACGCGTGCGTACGAAAGGATACGAATTGGAACTTCGTGTAAATAAAACATTGAACAACGGTCTTCGTCTGTGGGGTAACTTCAATATGACTCATGCTGAAAACAAGATTCTCAAATACGATGACCCTGTGTTGCGTCCCGCATACCAGAAGTCGGAAGGATTTGCCATCGGACAAGACCACGCTCATCTTACGGCAGGATTTGCCAACACGTGGGACGAAGTATTCGCCATGCCTACACACAATACGATGAACGATCAGAAATTGCCCGGACAGTATATCACTATGGACTATAATGGTGATGGCGTGATAGATGCCAACGACAGCGCTCCTTACGGCTATACGGGTACTCCCGAAAATACGTACAACGCTACTATCGGATTCGATTACAAGGGATTCAGCTGCTTTGTACAGTTCTATGGAGTGACCAACGTCAACCGTTATGTGGGTTTTACTTCCTTGCACAATAACGTGAATACTGTATTCGACGAAGGAGTATTCTGGTCGAAAGATCGTTTTGATGCAGATGCTCCCATGCCTCGTATCAATTCTACTCCGAGTTATTATGAAGGTACTCGCTTCCATTACGACGGTTCGTTTATTCGTCTGAAGAATGCTGAAGTGGCTTACACTTTTACACAACCTTGGGTAAAGAAAATTGGATTGAACAGATTTAAAATATTCCTGAACGGAAACAACCTTTGGGTATGGTCGCGTATGCCGGATGACCGCGAATCGAACTTTGCAGGTACGGGATTGGCTTCGCAAGGTGCTTATCCTACTGTACGTCGTTTCAATCTGGGTATTAAATTTGACCTTTAAAACATCATCGAATTATGAAAAAATACATTATAAAATATGCTGTAATGGCTTGTTTGAGTCTCGGATTGACGGGTACGACTGCTTCGTGTACCGACTATCTGGACAAGGCACCCGAATCGGATGTCACTCCGGAAAATGCCTTTAAGGACTTCCACAATTTTCAGGGATTTGTAGAAGAGCTTTATGCTTGTATTCCCGACATGGCCAAACAATACTGGTCAAACTCTTGGAACTGGGGTGAAGACGAAGTGATTGGTGTAGACTGCAATTATCACATGGGCTATAAAGTGGACCAAGGCGACTTTTGGGGGTGGCAGGCTGAACACGACGGCTGGGGGGCCGGATTTATGGATTGCAAAACTCTGAATCTGGACTTTACTACTCCGAACGACGGATTCAGATGGAACCGCGACTTGTGGCCCGCTTCTTGGTACGGAATCCGTAAATGTAATACGGGATTAGCAAATCTGGACCTGCTTACCGATGCAACGCAGGAACAGAAGAACGCCATTGCCGGACAGCTTTATTTCTTCCGCGGGTGGTTTCATTTCATGCTGATACAATATTTCGGCGGATTGCCTTATATAGATAAGGTGTTGCCTCCCAACGAAACATTCAACGAGCCGCGACTCAGCTATCACGAATGTGCCGACAAGGCTGCCGATGATTTCCGGATGGCTGCCGATCTGCTGCCTATTGATTGGGACAAGACATCTATCAGCCCGAGCACGAAAGGATACAACCAACTGCGCATCAACAAAATCATGGCACTGGGCTATTTAGGTAAAAACTACCTGTGGGCAGGAAGTCCGTTGATGAACAAGGTGTCCACAGGAAGCGAATCCTACAATCAGGAATATTGCCGGAAGGCTGCCGAAGCGTTCGGGGAGTTGCTTACGCTGGTAGAGAACCGACAGACGCAATATAGCTTGGTGGACTTTGAGGACTATTCCGACCTCTTCTACACATACGGAAAGAATGCCCAAATGCCGGGTTCTACAGAAGCATTGTTCAGAGGATTGGTGGCAGATGGCTGGCAAAACTCAACTTTTGGTTTAGCTCTTCAGTTTGTGCCTGCCAGCTATAAGAAAGATAACAATCCGCAACTCTCGCCCACAGCCAACTATGTACACTATTACGGTATGGCAAATGGATTGCCGCTCGACGACCAGGAATCCAAGTGGGACAAGACTCATCCTTGGAAAGGACGCGACCCACGTTTCTATCATGATATTCGCTTCGACGGTTCGCCTATGGTATCTGATGCAAAAAAAGATTCGGAGGAGGTCGGTGACTTAGCCGTTGCATCCCTCTACACAGGCGGAAACGCCCGTGACGACCAGTTCGGAAGCCGTACCGGATTCCTGCTTGGCAAGTTTATTCCGGTGACAGCCAATAAATGGGATGATGGCTGGGGATGGAGTCCGCAGATGCATATCTATTGCAGCTATATGCGTCTGGCAGACATTTATCTGATGTATGCTGAAGCTGCGGCAAATGCTACCGGCTCGTCTACAGGAAAGTCAACCAACTGTACACTTACGGCACTGGCCGCAGTCAACACCATCCGCAAACGTGCGAGAGTAGAAGGTGTCAATGCCAAATATACCGGTTCAATCGATCTGTTCAACAGTGAGATTCGCCGCGAACGTGCGGTAGAACTTGCATACGAAGGACACCGTTTCACTGACTTGCGTCGCTGGTTGCTTATCGACAAGAAACCTTATACCGAAAAGACTGCTGTCGATTTCCAACGGGTAGGCGACCTTGCCGAGAACCCTCAGGAAACAGCTGTAAGCGGCTATACATATCGGGTAATCGTGACGCGTAATTTCACGGAGAAGCATTACTGGTTGCCTCTGAAATTGTCTGACGTGACCTTGTATCCGGAGTTCTATCAGAATCCGGGATGGTAAACAAGTGACTTATTAAACGAAATAGAATATCATGAAACAAATTCATAAAAATATAATTCTTAGCGCCGGACTATTGTTTGCTTCTGCCGGGCTGATGGCTCAGACGGATGTGGAGAAGACTGATACATTGGCTCAGAAAGTGAATGTGGCTTTCCGCACAGTGGACCGGGCGGATTTGATGGGTGGTGTCTCGTCCGTCAATGTAGAGGAACTGACTAATAAAAGTTATTCGCTGTACAGTCTCGACAATATGCAATCTTTAGTGGGAGGTTACAACGGACAATTATGGAACATGGGCGAAGCGTTGGTATTGGTAGACGGAGTCCCTCGTGAGGCAAACAACATTCGTCCTACCGAAATAGCCCAAATCACATTCCTCAAAGCAGCGCAAGCCGTGGTGCTTTACGGCAGCCGTGGTGCGAAGGGAGTCATTCTTATCACCACGAAGCGCGGATGCGATAAAGACTTGCGGGTGAGTGCGCGTGCCAATGCCGGTATCAATGTGCCTAAAAGCTATCCTAAATATCTGGCTTCTGCCGAATACATGACGTTGTATAACGAGGCGTTGCGTAACGACGGGTTGGATCCCGCTTTCTCGGATGAGCAGATTTACAACTATGCAAGCGGAAGTAACCCTTACCGTTATCCGAACATCAACTTCTTTTCCGATGACTATATTCGGAAGACAAGTCAGGACTATAACGGAGTGGCCGAGTTTTCGGGCGGCGGACGCTACGCCAACTTCTATACGAACATCGGTTACGAGAGTTCCAACGACTTGCTCAACTTCGGTGAAAGTAAGAACAACCGCAATTCGCGCCTGAATATCCGCGGTAATGTGGATTTGCGTATGAACGATTGGATCAGCGGTTGGGTAAATGCAAATGCTATCTTCTACGATTCCCGTCACGATAAGGCAGACTACTGGGCTAACTCGGCTACGTTACGTCCGACTGCTCCCGGTTCGGCGCCTCTTGTACCTTTCATTCCCATTGAGTTTGTCGATAAAAACGATGCTGCTTCGTGGACGTTGATCAATAATAGCAATTACCTTATTGACGGCAAATATCTATTGGGAGGTACGCAGTTGAACATGACTAATCCTTTTGCTGCCATGTATGCGTCCGGTTATCAGAAAGCTACTTCACGTCGTTTCCAGTTTGATGCGGGAATCAACCTCGATTTGTATAAAGTACTGAAAGGATTGTCATTCCGTACACAGTTCTCCGTAGACTACGGAACTTCTTACATCACTTCTATCGACGACGACTATGCAGTGTATGAAGCCTCTTGGAACAATGCTTTCGGAGGCGACCGTATTACTTCATTGACCAAGTACAATATGGACAAGCATACCGGTACGCAAAACGTATCGGGCAGTACGGCGTATCAGACCATTTATTTCTCTGCACAGTTCGGCTATCAGAACACTTTTGCCGACAATCATCATGTGAATGCATTGTTGTTGGCTCAAGGCAGCCAGCAGACCTATTCGGGTACCTACCATCGCACTAGCAATTCCAACTTGGGTTTGCAACTCGATTATAACTATGCCGGTAAGTATTACGCCGATTTCAGCATGGCAGCGGTTCATTCCGCCAAATTGCCCGAAGGCAACCGGATAGGGCTTTCGCCTTCGTTTACGTTGGGATGGCGTCTTTCCGAAGAGGGTTTCCTCAAAGATGCCGATTGGCTCGATAACCTGAAACTGATGGCAGGCTATAGTGTGCTCAATCAGGATTTGGATATCAGTGATTACTACATGTATGCTACCAAGTTTACACAGGCAGGTACGTGGTGGGGATGGAGCGAGGTAAACAACTCGATGCAGACCACCGACTTCCTGCAAGGTGGAAACCCCGACCTCGGCTACATCAAGCGTAAGGAATTTACGGTAGGATTGGACGCTTCTCTTTGGAAGGGATTGGTGAGACTTAATGCCAATTACTTCGTAACCAATACCGAAGGATTGCTGGCGCAGCCCCAAAATTATCCGTCTTATTTCCAGACTTATTATCCGAAGTCCGATATGCGTCCTTATATCAACATGAACAACCAACGTCGTACGGGTGTGGACTTGAGTGTAAACGTGGGCAAAAAGCACGGCGACTTTGAATGGAATGTGGGGCTTGTGGGTATGTACTACACCTCCAAGAACACCAAATGGGACGAGAATGTGAAATATGACTGGCTGAAAGCCGAAGGTGAGGCGATTGATGCTTTGCGCGGATATCAATGCATCGGATTCTTCAAAGACGCTGCCGATGTGGAAAGCTCGGCAAAGGTGAATGCTAATACCAAACCCGGTGATTTGAAGTATGTAGACCAAAACAACGACGGTGTCATCAATGAGCAAGACCAGGTGGTATTGGGCAAGTGGGGTGCTTCCTGGGTGATGGGTCTCAACCTGACTGCCAAGTACAAAGGCTTCACATTGTTTGTGGCAGGCACCGGATCGTTTGGTGGCAAAGGACTGAAGAATAATAGTTATATGCACGTGTATGGCGATCGCAAATATTCTGAAGTGGTTCGCGGACGCTGGACGGAAGAGACGGCAGATATCGCCACATACCCGCGTCTTACCACACAAGGTGGCGACCTGAACTTTGTGGCTTCCGACTTCTGGTTGTACGACACTTCACGTTTCGATTTGAACCGTGTTCAATTGTCTTACGACTTCCCGGCTGCTATGCTGAAAGGCAAACTTGTGAAAGGTTTACAAATCTATGCCAACGGAACAAGTCTGTTGACCTTGGCGAAGGAGCGTAAATATATGGAGATGAATGTAGGGACTTCTCCCCAATGCCGTTCGTACGCACTGGGTGTAAAGGTAGACTTTTGATGGGTCTCTCGTTGTAGAATATAAAAATATAGAATAAATAAGTCATGAAGAAAATTATAACAATATGTGCCTTTGCCGCTTGTCTGACCGGATGCGATGACTTGTTCGAACCGGCTATCGAGAACAACCTCGGACTGGAATATATGTACGAGAATTCGCAATATGCCGAAGGAATACTGGCAAATGCCTATACACGCATACCCTGCGCAGGCTATTCTTTCAACGACGTGGCTACCGATGACGCTGTGAGCAATGATGCGGAAAACAGCTGGCGTAAAATAGCCTCCGGCATGTGGACGGCAAACAACAATCCTGCCGACCGTTGGACTTCCTGCCGTTCCGCCATACAGTACATCAATCTTTTCCTTGCCAATGCCGACAAGGTGAAATGGGCGAAAGACGAAGTGGTGGCGCAGATGTTCTGCGACCGTGAGAAAGCGGAAGCCTATGGCTTGCGTGCCATGTATATGTATTACCTCCTCGAAGCCCATGCGGGCTATACCGAAGACGGTGTGTTGATGGGGGTGCCCATCCTGACCGAACCGGAAGCAGCCGGATCCAATTTCAATGTGCCCCGCAGCACATTTGTAGATTGCATGAAGGCGTTGAAAGAAGACGCCCGGTTGGCACTCGAAGGATTGCCTTGGGAATATGGTGACGCAGCGGAAATGCAACGCTTGTCTGCTAAATATGCAGGAGCAGACCAAGGCAAAGTCACCCGTGTGTTTGGCGCAAACTTTATCGGACGTATGTCCGGAAAGGTGGTGGAAGCGTTTGTGGCAAAAGCGGATTTGCTCGCTGCCAGTCCGGCATATAGTGACCAGTCAGGCGTTGATTGGAAAACGGCTGCTGCTAGTGCTGCAAAGGTGCTGAATCATATCGGAGGGGTAGACGGTATGGATCCTACCGGATGGACATGGTATTGCAATGTAGATGATATTGAAAAACTTAGCCCAACCGAATCACCTGCTGAAATTCTGTGGCGTGGTGAACGTGCCAAATCCCTCTCGCTCGAAGAAGATAACTTCCCGCCCACACTCTACGGTAACGGACGTATCAACCCAACTCAAAATCTGGTGGATGCATTCCCGATGCTGAACGGTTATCCGGTGTCTCATCTGTCCGGCGAATATGATGAAAATCTTCCGTACGCCAACCGTGACCCGCGCTTGGAAGCATACATTCTTTATAATGGTTGTAAGGCAGGCAATACGAATAAGGAAATCTTTACGGCAGCCGACGGAACTACCAATGATGCACTGAACAAGGTGGTAGGACGTTCTACCCGTACCGGATACTATCTGCGCAAACTGTTGCGTCAGGACATCAGCCTCGACCCGAATGCGAAAGCTGACCAGTATCATTACACACCGCGCATCCGCTATACCGAGATATTCTTGGCGTATGCCGAGGCGGCAAATCAGGCGTACGGTCCGCAAGATAAAGGAGGCAACGGCTATTCTGCTTATGATGTGGTGAAAAAGTTGCGCCACCGTGCCGGCATCGGTCGCGACAATGGTGATGCTTACTTGGAATCCATCAAGAACGATCAGGCAAAGATGGCGGAACTCATCCGCAACGAACGTCGCATCGAACTTTGTTTCGAAGGTTTCCGTTTCTGGGATTTGCGCCGCTGGAAGAGCAATCTGACCGAAACCGCTAAAGGGATGAATATCAGTGGAACCCGTTATACTCCGATGGAGGTAGACAAACGCTCGTTCAGTGAGTATATGTATTACGGTCCTATTCCTTATTCGGAAGTTCTTAAGTATGACGAACTGAAACAGAATCAGGGTTGGTAAACCGATAGTGTAAATTTAATAAAATGCTAAAGCATACAATGATTATGAATAAGACAATAATGAAATGCATGGTCCTTGGCTTGTTGTTTGCCGGCTGTGAAAACGGAGACAAAGAATTCGACGATTACGAATATCAGACCATCAGTTTTGCTACTCAGACTCCTATACGCACCATCACATTGGGCGAAGATGTATATCCTACCGAACAAGACAATGAATATCGGATGCAGATCATCGCTACATTGGGCGGTGTGTGGTCAAACCGCAAAGAGCGCACAGCACAGATTGTTATCGATGAAAGTTTGTGTACCAATGCTTATTTCGACAATGGCAAGCCGATACTTCCTATGCCTAAGGAATATTATACTTATTCTTCGGAACAGGTGGTATTTCCCAAAGGAGACATTTATGGACGTATGGACATACAGTTGACCGATGCTTTCTTCAATGATCCTCTCACGCCCGAACTCACCTATGTCATTCCGGTACGGTTAGCACAGGCTTCAGACTCTATTTTGGCGGGCAAACCTAAAGTTGAGTCTCCCAATCGCTTGAATGTGGCAGACTGGGACGTGCTTCCCAAAGACTATGCGCTTTATGGGGTGACCTACAAAAACAAGTATGAGGGCGTTTGGTTGAGTCGTGGCACAGACCAGCTCGACATCAATGGCAACACTTCTACGCTCAACCGTAACCCGCAGAATATAGAGAAAGCAGACCAACGTACATTGGGAACTATTGCCCTCAACAAAGTGCGTTATCCTCTTTCGCTTTCGGTGGATGTGGTGAATGAGAAAGGCGAATCTTCCAAGCAGACGTTGACAATGGACTTGGTGATAACGGTTGACGACAACGGCAATTGCTCCATCACTACCGACACACCGGGGGCTCAGGCAAGCGGTTCGGGCAAGTGGACTTATCATGGTGCCCAAAAAGCGTGGGGCGACAAAGACCGCGACCTGTTCGAACTGACCTATGAAGTGACTTATGCGCCTTATGTGTTGAATGCTGTGACCGGTGAAACGGGCACTGCCAAATGTAGCAGCACGGACGCGCTGGTGTCACGCGACAGACAGAGCAAATTTGAAACTTTTAACGTGAAGTTGAAGTGAACCGCAATCTAAACAATTTAAGAAAACTACATGAAGATGAATAGAAAAAATAATATGGTATGGGGCACGCTGGTAGCAGCTTTGCTGGCTTCTTGCGTGGATACCGAGATTGCCGATGTCACGGTGACAAAACCGGAGTCGATAGCGCAATACGAGTATCTGAATGATTATGCCCCGCTGAAATCGTACATAGACCGTGCAGCTAATCCCGATTTTAAATTGGGATTAGCGTTGGCAGCCAACGAATTTATCGAAGGAGGATTGGTATTTCGTTTAGCGGAAGCCAACTTCGACGAAGTGACCGCAGGCAATGCGATGAAATATGCTTCGTGTGTGAACGATAAAGGGGAGATGAATTTCGAAACTGTGGATAAATTTGTCACTGCCGCCCAAGCTGCCGGAATTACTATATATGGACATACATTGGCTTGGCATGCACAGCAGAATAATAAGTATTTGAATTCTTTGATTAAAGACAAAGAATTGCCGCCCTCTGTAGGAGAAGGAAATTGTTTGCATATCAATGCTTCTGAAGCGAAGGCGAATCCATGGGATTGGCAAAATTACTATGATTTGGAATCTCCTCTTTTACAAGGGAAATCTTATGTATTCTCTATGAGAACCAAGGCTTCATCAGCTGTGACATTTCCGCTTTGGATAGAAACACCGAATGCTGGTAATACACATTATGGCATACCACAGATTTCAGCAGGAACTACATGGAGCACAATAAGCATTGAATTTACACCTAATAGTGATTGTTCTCGTTTGTTATTCAATTTCGGACAGTTTGGAGGAGATCTTTGGTTTGATGACATGGTGCTGGTTGAAAAAGGTTCTGAGCAAAATATGATAAAGAACGGAACTTTTGAAGAAGGAAATCTGCCTTCTAATTGGTCTAAACCAAGTTGGCATGCGCATTCTTATTCAATTATACCTACACCGGGAGATGCGGCAGTAGAGATTTTAACTGACATCATTACTAATGGTGATGCGCAAGGCAGTGAAACTACCAATTTTGTTTCTACTCATGTGGGAGGAGCTAATGCTGCTTGCGATATTGTTGATGGAGTAGGTAAAGAATAGTTCAGATTTTGTTCTTGTTGCACCTTTATGCTGTTGTAATTTATGCTAAGGGTGATTTAATGACTCGCGAATATTTATTTCCTAAGCGGATAATAGAGTTGGGTATGGAGTCAAATGGCGTTGTTGATACTCATTTTTTATTGGGAGGATATGCGGGACAGTTAACAACAGATAATAACCGCTGTTGTGTTTTAAATTCTAATAATGGGAATGGAACTGCGTTGTTGTTGGATTTTGGAAAAGAAATTCATGGGTCAATAGAAATAGCGGCGGCAATTCGTAATAGTAAAAAGCCGGTGAGAGTACGTATCAGGTATGGTGAGTCGGTGAGCGAGGCTATGAGTAGTGTTTGTGAGGAGGCAACGATGGATAATGCCACTAATGACCATGCAATGAGAGATTTTATTATCAATGTTCCTTGGTTGGGAACTGTTGAAACTAGTAATTCTGGTTTTCGGTTTGTGAGGATTGATCTTGTTGACGAGAATGTTGTACTTCCAATAAAGGCGGTTCAAGCAGTGGCTAAATACAGAGACATACCATATATTGGTTCTTTTCAGTGTAATGACCAGCGATTAAATGATATCTGGAGAACTGGTGCATATACTGTACATCTCAATATGCAAACATTTTTGTGGGATGGTATTAAGCGTGATAGACTTGTTTGGTTAGGAGATATGCATCCGGAAGTGATGGTTATCAATTCTGTGTTCGGGAATAATGAAGTGATTGGGAAAAGTCTGGATTTTGGAAGAGAGACAACTCCTCTGCCTCGTTGGATGAATGATATGTGTTCTTATTCGTTGTGGTGGATTATTACATTAAGAGATCAATATCTGTACAATGGAGATTATGCATATTTAGAGAAGCAACGTGAGTATCTGATGGCATTGCTTAAACAGGTAATTGATAGTAGTAATGACAATAAAGAGAATTTTCGGCATGGTACACGTTTTATTGATTGGCCTACATCTGACGATGAACAGATTATTCATGCAGGATTGCAGGCTTTGATGATAATGGCACTTGATGCGGGAATGCAATTATGTGATTGGCTTGGTGAACAAACATGGCAAAAAGAATGTGAAACCCATGTGGCAAAGTTACGAACATATCACCCAGAACATAATGATAATAAACAGGCGGCAGCACTTCACGTGCTAGCAGGTTTGGATGATGCTCAATATATATCGGATGCTATTATTGGGAAAGGAGGAGCAAAAGGTTTCTCTACATTTCTAGGCTACTATATGTTGTGTGCTATGGCGCAGGGAGGGCAATATCAAAAAGCAATGAATATTATTTCTGATTATTGGGGATTGATGCTCGATTTAGGAGCCACTACATTTTGGGAGGATTTGGATTATAGTGCCGCTTTGGGAGCAGCACGTATTGATGAACTTGTTCCACAAGATAAACATGATATTCATGCTAAAGGTGGAGCATATTGTTATAAGGGATTGCGCCATAGTCTTTGTCATGGGTGGGCAGCAGGACCTACTGCTTGGTTATCGCAAAATGTACTTGGGGTAACTCCTGTTGAACCAGGTTTTCGCAAAGTACGTATAGCTCCCCATTTAGGTGATCTGAAATGGGTTAAAGGAACTTTTCCTACACCTCATGGAGTAATTGAAGTAAGCCATCGGAAAACAGACAATGGTAAGATTATTTCGAGAATAAAATTACCAAAAGGAGTGAAGATAGCCAAATAATAGACATATTTATATCTCTACATATCATAATATCGTCTAATATAAATTTGTTTTTATTTTCGTGATAGATATGTAGGTGGCAATAACTTTGAATTTTTTTGTTAGAGACCTTTACAATTGAAGATATGAAAATTGTTAATATGTAATAAACCGATTGCTTTTCTTTCAAAAAATATCTCTAAATAAAAAAAAGACGAGTTGAGAGTTTTGTAAATTACTCAATTCGTCATTTACAATTTCTAAATCTCGAAAGGCACTTTCTGATCCTTTCGAAACACGCTGGATTCAAAAGTAGCAATCAGTTCTCCGTCTTGGTTTGTTATATCTACCTGATAGCAACCTGTGCTTCGGCCGATATAGCGTTCGCGTGCTTCGGCAAAGAGAGTGTCTCCGGGGCCGCTGGCACGCAGGAAAGTAATAGTGGACGAGAGAGAGAAAGCTAGTGTGCCGTGCGAGTTAGCAGCTGCGGCAAGCGCAAGGTCTGCCAGCGTAAAGATGGCTCCTCCTTGTGTGCGGGCACCTGCATTAAGATGTTCGGCTTTTATTTCTAACTTGGCTTTACTATACCCTTTTCTTACTTCCAGCAGAATTATACCTGCATTTTTGGCAAATATGTCATTCTTAAAGAATTCTTGTGGTGTCATGATGATTTATAATTTATGATTTATGGGGTGGATTCTGATTTATGAAAATGTCATTCAGGCATAAATCATAATTCATAAATCCAAAATCTTTTGCAAATGTACCAAAATAGTTCCTCATTTGGATTATTTGGGTCGGTCTATTCTCTTTAAATGCACTATTTTTGCAATCAAGAAAATTAATCACTTAATAAACAATCCATGTATTATGAAAACAATTCTTAGCGCATTAGGACTTTCCCTTTTGATCTTAACGAGTTGCGGTGGACAAAAAAAGGTTGAAGTAGACTTTATTCAGGACAACATCGACAACGCAGTTGCACAAAACACGATTCAAACGGACATTATTGAAAAATCCGGTAAGATCCTGAATCCAAGAACTATCAACAAAGATGGTAGTATATCCTATATACCTATCGAAGACTGGTGTTCCGGCTTCTTTCCCGGCAGTATGTGGCTCACATATAATCTGACCGGAGATCAGAAATGGTTACCATTGGCCGAGAAATATACGGAAGCTCTTGATTCGGTAAAACATCTGAAATGGCATCATGACGTAGGGTTTATGATCGGTTGCAGTTATCTGAACGGATACCGTTTGGCGGACAAGAAAGAATATAAAGATGTAATTATTGAAACAGCTAAGTCACTTTCTACCCGTTTTCGCCCGAATGCAGGCGTTATCCAGTCATGGGATGCCGATAGAGGCTGGCAGGGAACGCGTGGATGGAAATGTCCGGTGATTATTGATAATATGATGAATCTCGAACTTTTGTTTGAGGCAACCGCTCTTTCAGGTGATTCTACTTTCTATAATATTGCAGTGAAACATGCCGATACGACAATAGCTCACCACTTCCGTCCGGACAATAGCTGCTACCATGTGGTAGATTACGATCCGGAGACAGGTGAAGTGCGTAAGAAACAAACTGCACAGGGATATGCGGATGAATCTTCTTGGGCTCGTGGACAAGCTTGGGCACTCTACGGATACACTACTTGCTATCGTTACACGAAAGACAAGAAATATCTCGACCAGGCACAAAAAGTATATAATTTTATATTTAATAATAAGAATATGCCAGAAGATCTCGTTCCTTACTGGGATTACGATGCTCCGAATATTCCGAACGAACCGCGTGATGCTTCTGCTGCCGCTTGTACAGCTTCTGCCCTTTACGAACTGGATGGTTACCTGCCGGATAATCACTACAAGGAAACCGCTGATAAGATTATGGAGAGTTTAGGGTCGCCTGCTTATCGTGCAAAGGTTGGAACAAATGGAAACTTTATCCTGATGCATTCAGTAGGTAGTATTCCTCACGGTCAGGAAATCGATGTCCCTCTGAACTATGCTGACTATTACTTCCTGGAAGGATTGATGCGTAAAAGAGATTTGGAAAAGAAATAAGGAATAAGAAATAATAAAAAATAATGAACGGTAAGCAGTGAACGATGAATACTCTACAGATTCTAACGTAACA
>OODP01001343.1_pt1 | contig 15423 bp, 18 predicted proteins | sample 1671011 | NCBI WGS metagenome assembly OODP01 (sample SAMN06348113, study PRJEB24527) | human gut metagenome | biome: human gut; feature: ankylosing spondylitis patient; material: feces | host: Homo sapiens | place: China | collected 2015-10
AATCCTGCTCACCTTTATTCCCGCCGGTTTTATGAGTTTGCTTATATACATTGCCGTTGTCTCGCCTTCCAGACTTGAATTCGTTGCAATGATCACTTCATTCACGTCTCCCTGAAGCCGTTCCATCAGTTCTTTCAGACGGATATCTCCCGGGCCGATTCCCAGCATCGGAGAGATTGCCCCGTGGAGCACATGATATACTCCGTTATATTTTCCTGTCTTTTCATACGCTGCCAGATCCCGCGGTGTCTCAACGACCATGATCGTTTTCTTGTCGCGATCCGGATTTCCGCAAATCGGACAGGTTTCCCGATCTGTAAGTGTACAGCACACTTTACAATACCGCACATTTTTCCTTGCGTCAATAATTGATTTTGCCAAACCTTCCACTTGATCCAGCGGCATGTTGATCACATGAAACGCCAACCTTTGCGCCGACTTGCTGCCAATCCCCGGCAAACGGGAAAATTCTTCGATCAGACGGCTGATCTGATTACTGTAATATTCCATCCTTAAAACATCCCCGGAATTCCGCCGCCCATGCCGCCTGTCAGCTTAGACATAGCAGAACCTGTCGCCTCATCGATCTGACGCAGCGCCTCATTTGTCGCCGCAACGATCAAGTCTTCCAACATCTCAATATCATCCGGATCAACGACTTCTTCCGCAAGTTTTACTTTTGTCACTTCGCGTTTTCCCGAAACAGTCACTTCAACCGCTCCGCCGCCTGCCGTCGCCGTAAATTCCTTTGCCTCAAGCTCTTTTTGCTGCTCTTCCATCTGACGCTGCATCTTCTGCGCCTGTTTCATAAGATTTGCCATATTTCCCGGCATCGCTCCACCCGGAAAACCGCCTCTTTTTGCCATAATCAATCCTCCACCGTTATCTTCATATTGATCTTTTGTTCTATATCTATGAATGTATCCTCAAAATGTCTGCCTTCTTCTACATGACGCACTTCTACTTCCACACGTTTTCCGATCCGTTCTTCGATTAATTTTTCCAACTCTTCAACGTGATCTTCCCGCCCTACGACGCTTGCCGCAAGACTGTCCGGAAGAACGATCAAAAGCCGGTTGTCTCCGCCCAGACTTAAGCGGGCGCTTTTCAGATACCCCTTTATAATACCTGAAGCTTCTCCGGCAATCATTCTAAAATTCTTTACGACTTCCTGTACGTCTTCGGGAATCGCATCTGGAATTTGCGGTCTCTGCGCACGAGCGCCTGCAAAATTGCCCTCGGTGTTTCCATTAATCACCGATCCGCCTGCGATCTGCGCTCCGTCTCCGTTTACATAGACGATCTGCCCCTGCATATTTGCTGAAGCTTCCATGCTTTTTTCCACTTTTTCTTCCACCGCACGGATCCGCTCTAAAATAGTATCCTGCTTCGTTTCCATTGCCGGAGTACATAATTTAATCAAAGCCACCTCTAGCATGATTCTCTTTTGCGTCGCATATTTTAACTGCCCGGAAAGCTCTGAAAAAACACGGATATACCGGAATAACGCTGCTGTCTCGATCATCCCGGATTCTTCTTTTAACTGCATCATATTTTCCGTAGACACATCCAGAACATCCTCTATATTATCAGATGTTTTTACGAGAAGCAAGTTCCTTAAATACCATGTAAAATCTGCCGTAAGCTGCGTCAGATCTCTTCCCTGCATTACGAGTTCCTCCACAACGTCGAGCACACCCGGCACATCCGTATTGATCACTTTCCGCAAAAGTCTGCTGAATACATCCGTATCCACCGCTCCCAGCACTTCCAAAACATGCTCGTATGTCACCTTCTGCCCAAGATAGAATGCAATGCACTGATCAAGAAGACTAAGCGCGTCTCTCATCGATCCGTCCGCCGCTTTCGCTATATAGCGCAGCGCTTTATCCTCTGCTTCTACATGCTCTGTATCCATCAATTCCTGCATACGTTCCGTAATCGTCTCAATACTGATCCTCTTGAAATCATAATGCTGACATCGTGATAAAATCGTGATCGGAATTTTATGAACTTCTGTTGTGGCAAGAATAAAGATAACATATTCCGGCGGCTCTTCCAATGTTTTAAGAAGCGCGTTAAACGCTCCTATAGACAGCATATGTACTTCATCAATAATATAAACCTTATATTTTCCTTCTGTCGGACGGTACGTCACCTCTTCCCGAATCTCACGGATATTATCAACGCCGTTATTAGACGCCGCGTCAATCTCAATCACATTCATAGACGTACCTGCCGCGATCGACTTACACATCTCGCACTCACCGCACGGACTGCCGTCAACCGGATGCTCACAGTTTACCGCTTTCGCAAATATTTTCGCAACCGTTGTTTTTCCCGTACCTCTTGTACCGCAGAAAAGATATGCATGTCCGATACGGTTTGCCTTGATCTGATTCTGTAATGTTGTAATAATATGATCCTGCCCTTTTACATCTCCAAACTCTGCCGGGCGAAATTTTCTATAAAGCGCCGTATATGACATGTTTTACACCTCTGCCTGATTTCTTAGTTTATTTCGTTTATTCATCGCCAAAACTGATACCTATTGTTTTCGCTTCTTTGATCAATCCGCATTTCGGATCTACCATCTTTAATTTTCCCGCCACTTCTTCAAGCGGAACTGCCGTCGTCTCGCCATCTCTCATAGCGACCATATATCCGTATTTTCCTTCCAGTATCATCTCGGCCGCCTTTGCTCCGACCCGAGTTGCAAATACACGGTCGTATGCACACGGAGAACCTCCGCGCTGTGTATGTCCCGGAACGGTAATTCTTACTTCCTTATCTGTCGCTTCTTGGATCTGCTCTGCCAGCTCATATGCGATAGACGGATATTTTCTCTTGGAGATCTTCTCTTTATATTCTTTCTTTTTCAGTTTTGCATCCTCTTTCGAGATTGCACCTTCCGCAACCGCAAGAATCGTAAACGGTTTTCCTTCTCTCGACCGTCTGTTGATCACATCTGTGATCACATTGATATCATAAGGGATTTCCGGAAGAAGGATAATATCCGCGCCGCCCGCTATACCTGCATGAAGCGTTACATATCCTACTTTGTGTCCCATTACCTCTATAATAAATACACGGCTGTGGGACGTTGCCGTCGTATGGATTCTGTCAATCGTATCTGTCGCAATATCCACCGCGCTCTGAAATCCGAATGTCATTTCTGTTCCCCACAGATCGTTATCGATCGTCTTCGGAAGCGTGATCACATTCAATCCCTCTTCCCGAAGAAGATTTGCCGTTTTATGCGTTCCGTTTCCTCCTAAAATAATAAGACAGTTCAGATTCAGCTTATGATATGTATGCTTCATCGCCTCTACTTTATCGAGCCCGTCTTTATCAGGAACTCTCATCAATTTAAACGGCTGTCTCGATGTTCCGAGAATCGTTCCGCCTCTTGTAAGAATGCCGGAAAAATCTTTCGGTGTAAGCATACTGAAGTCCGCATAGATCAATCCTTTATATCCGTCTTTAAAACCGTAGATCTCCACATCGTCCCGTTTGGAGCAGATTCCTTTCACAACTCCGCGCATCGCCGCATTTAATGCCTGACAGTCTCCGCCGCTTGTCAACATTCCGATTCTTAACATAACGCACCCTCCTTGATCGTATCATCCGTGCATAACGCACCCCAAAACTGTTTTTCTGATATTTGAATAGTTTCTATAATGCAAATAAGCAGCCGGTAATTCCGACCGCTTATTATTATACTCTATTTACGGAAATCCAACAAGAAATTTTAAAACTACAGTCTCTTAAGCAGTTCTTCTCTTTCTTTTTCAAATCCCGGTTTTCCAAGCAGGGCGAACATATTCTTCTTATAACTTTCAACACCCGGCTGGTTGAACGGATTAACGCCGAGTAAATATCCGCTCACTCCGCATGCAAATTCAAAGAAGTAAAACAATTCCCCGAGATAAAACTCATTCTGCTCCGGAATCTTTACCATAAGGTTCGGCACATTACCGTCCGTATGCGCAAGGATCGTTCCGTTCATCGCACTCTTGTTAATGAAATCAACATTTTTTCCGGCAAGATAATTCAATCCGTCAAGATCTACCGGTTCTTCGTTGATCACAATCTCTGCTCTTGATTTTTCTACATTAAGAACCGTCTCAAAAAGAATTCTGTTTCCATCCTGAATAAACTGTCCCATAGAATGAAGATCTGTCGTAAGATCTACAGATGCAGGAAAGATTCCTTTCTGATCCTTGCCTTCACTCTCTCCGTAAAGCTGTTTCCACCATTCGGATACATAATGAAGACTCGGTTCGTAGTTTGCCAGCACTTCCACTGTTTTTCCTTTACGAAGAAGAATATTTCTGACAGCCGCATACTGCATTGCGCCATTCTTTTCAAAATCAGCTTCCAAAGCCGCCTTTCTTCCCGATGCCGCTCCTTCCATTAATTTATCGATATCCGCTCCGCTTACCGCGATCGGCAGCAAACCTACTGCAGTAAGAACAGAGAAACGACCGCCTACATCATCCGGCACAACGAATGTCTCGTAACCTTCTTCTGTGGCAAGATTTTTCAACGCTCCTTTCGCTTTGTCCGTCGTTGCGTAAATCCTCTTTGCAGCCTCTTCTTTTCCGTATTTTTTCTCCAACAGTTCTTTAAATACGCGGAAAGCGATAGCCGGTTCCGTCGTCGTTCCCGATTTGGAGATCATATTAATTGAAAAATCACGATCTCCGATCACATCGATCAGATCTTTTACATATGTACTGCTGATACTGTTGCCGACATAATAAATCTCCGGAGATTTTCTCACTTCTTTTGATACAACGTTCGCAAAAGAGTGTCCGAGAAATTCGATTGCCGCTCTTGCTCCGAGATAAGATCCGCCGATTCCGATCACAAGAAGCACTTCCGAATCTTCTCTGATTTTCTCAGCCGCTTTTTTGATCCGGTCAAACTCATCTTTATCATAATCAACCGGAAGATCGATCCAGCCGAGGAAGTCGTTTCCGGCGCCCGTTCTTGCAAGCAGCTTTTCCTTTGCCTGCTCTGCCAGTTCGCTCATATACTGCATCTCATGATCCTGTACGAAACCACATGCCTTTGAATAATCAAATGTTACTTTGCTCATCACAATCCATCCTCTCTGATACTTATTTTATGATTTATCTTTTGTCTGTTTTATAGATCCGGCAGAATTACTCTCCGCCATATACTCTTATTTTAACAAATATACACTTCCTAAGCAAGAAATTCCTCCAGTATTTGCCGTATCGTCTCCTCTCTGATCTGCGGATGCCCGCTGTCCGGTTCGTGTTCTCCCCCTCCTCTGCCGACATTTTGACTGAGCTTTTCCGCTTTCTTTCTCTCTTGCGGCTCGCCTTCGATATTAATAGGAAGCCGTTTCTCTACCATACTGCTCCCTGTCTCATCTAAAATCTCTCTGACTGCCTGCGCCCGCCATTGTTCATACTCCGTCTCCTGCATTGTTGCGGCGCCTTTTGCGTTTTCCTTTTTATCTGCCCTGTTCTCCTGCACCGGTACTGTACCGGCAGACGCTCCTTCTTTCTTATCGTCCGCCCCGGCAAATGTTTTTTGTTCTTTTACTTTTCCACCTCCATTTACATTTTCTGACGGGATTACGTCAATAAATTCTTTTTCTTTCCTGTTCTGTCTTCTTACCCTGACAGCGCATACATTTTAATCGCTTTTATCTTATACGGCTCGTCCGACATACGAATGATCACCATAAGAAGCACCGCTTCCGCCGCCCCGCCTGCTATGTACTGATAAACCGTTTCCGTAAGTCCGCCTTCCATGTAAGAAAGCGCCGCGCCGATCACCGCTAAAATACCGACAAACCAAACAGACAACAGCTCGATCTGACGCCATGTGTGTATCCGAAACAAAAATCCTCTGTATTCATAGATATATTTTTCTACAAATACACCGACATTTTCCACAGACTCATGCGCCATACAGGCATGTTCGTATTTTGCCTTTACAAGTTTCATCAGCTTATGCGTACTTTTCGGCATATTTCCAGCCGCTTTTATCAATCTGTACAAGGTCATCCGGTTTACGATCTTTGCCAGCACCCCAAGTATCCCGACTGCCGCCATCACATACATGACCGATCCGGAACTTACCATCATTGTCTCAAGCATAACAAGCCCTCCTGTTTTTTATCTTTCACACGCCCCGTCTGTCAACGTCCGCTTGTGTTTGTAGCCATTATAAGGCAGGATTTCTGTCTTGTCCGCAAAAACCGTTCTACATTTTTCTACACCGCGCAGCCTTTTCTTTTGTAGGTTTCCCGATTTTCTTCTTTCTCCTTTTTTTCGTGCCGCGCATTTTTTTGCAGATCATCTCATACTGTTTTAGATATACTTTTTATTTTTCCTCTCAACTGCAAGCATCCTCTCTCTCTGACTGTAATATGTACAAATACGTCTCCCTTATTTTTCTCTTTCTTCCTTTCTGTTCCCGTTCGATTTTCAACCAACTGCACTCATGTCGACTTTTCTCGAAAACAGACGCACAAAATTTGTATTTTCTTCCTCTGTTTGTTATAATTCCTTTTATAAAAATGAAGAAATCTGTTTTCAGGAGGTAAAATCATGGAATACAAACCAAAGGGCGTCTGCTCACGTCTTATTCATTTTGACATCGTGGACAATAAAGTAAGAAACGTATCTTTTGTCGGAGGATGCAGCGGGAATCTTCAGGGAATTTCTCACCTCATCGAAGGTATGGATGTAGATGAGGCGATCTCGCGCATTGAAGGCATCCGGTGCGGATTCAAACCGACCTCTTGTCCGGATCAGCTTGCCATTGCATTAAAAGAAGCTCGAAACGCTTAATAAGATGCCCGGCAAGACAAACGCTTTATTTTTTGCACGTTAATATTTTACTGTTATTATTACTTTTTTAATCATCAGGAAGGAAATGCTATGAATACAAAACCTGTTTTCCACGGAAGCGATATCGAAAAAATATGTGAATACTATCATCTTAATCAGGAGGATATCGTCAACTTCGGCGCAAATGTAAATCCTATCGGTATCTCCACCCATGTAAAACAGGTTCTTGCATCCCATTTGGATCTTCTTTCCTCTTATCCCGACCGTGACTATCAATCTCTTCGGAATACCGTTTCAGAATACTGCGGCGTTCCCGCAGACTACGTACTGCCCGGGAACGGCTCGAGTGAACTTATCTCTCTTTTAATCGAAACACGCGCCCCAAAGCGCACCCTTCTCCTTGGACCAACCTATTCGGAATACTCCAGAGAGTTGTCACTTTCAAATAGCAAATGCAACGAGTTTCTTTTAAAAGAAACTGATGAGTTTATTTTAAATGTAGATTTTCTCTGTCAGTCGCTCCTTGCCGGAAGTTATGATTTTCTTATCATATGTAATCCGAACAATCCTACGTCATCTGCCATTCTCCGATCTGATATGGAACGTCTTCTTACATTTTGCGAACAGCATGACATCTTTGTCATGATAGATGAGACTTATGTTGAATTTGCCCCTGTTATCGAAGACGTCACAGCAGTACCTTTTACGAAAACATTCAAAAATCTAATGGTTTTACGAGGCGTGTCAAAATTTTTTGCAGCGCCCGGAGTCCGCTTAGGTTATGGTATCACGGGTAACATGCCGTTTTTAAAAGCAATGAAAGAAAAGCAGATTCCCTGGTCTTTGAACAGCCTCGGCGCTTTTGCCGGAGAACTCATGCTGAAAGACGAAGAATATATCAGACAGACCCGCCGTCTCATTCTTTCCGAACGGGAAAAAATGTACTCTGCTTTAAAAGAGCAGCCTGCTTATAAAACATATAAGCCATACGCTAACTTTCTGCTTGTAAAACTTCTCCAAAAAGAAACGACCGCCTTTGACGTATTTACTCACTGCGTCAAAAACGGTCTTATGATCCGCGATTGTTCTTCCTTCAAAAGTTTAGACGGAGAATTTATCCGGTTTTGTGTTATGGACAGCAAAGACAATCAACGTCTTCTCGACGAACTCTCTTTCCTATGCCGTCAAAAATAATATAAAATAAAATATGGCGATTGCAGCGGCTATGATCCCGAGTACAAGCAAGATTTTATTTTTCATTTGTATTCCCTCCTTCTCCTCCTTCAAATGTGATTTTATAATCATCTAAATCATATGCCTGAGCAAAGTATCCTTTCAGGATCGTCTTTGCATTACTTCTTGCATTCTCATAAAGCCCGTTTGCCACCGCGTCTTTTTCGGCCTGTTCTTTTAGTTTGGCAAACGCCGCGTTATTCTCTTCCAGACGGATCTGATTGAAAATGCTTTCCTTCTCATGATATACACGAAACGAATCTTCATCAACCTGCGAACTTAAGATTCTGACTTCAGGAAGTTTCACTTTGATAGAATCTTTTTTTACTTCATATCGAATCTCGCCAAAATCATATCCCGCCTTTACGATCACATTGTAACTATAGATATATTTACTCTGCGTAAACGGAATGTCAATACCGAACAATTTTCTTACATCTTCGGTAACATTTACTTCTGTGCAATTTGCCTCCTGTGTCGCCAACTCCCCGATATCTTCAAACCCAAGTTTGGTCGTCTGGCTTTCATGAGTAATATAGCGTTTCATACCGATCGCTCCCGCGCCTCCCGCAAGCGCGATAATCGCTATAATAATAAGTATCTTTTGAATTTTCCACGGAATCTTAATTTTGAGTTTCCTATTTTGTTTCTTTATTTCTCTTTTAATTTCCTTTTTCAATTCTTCTCTTGTATCTTTTTCCTCTTCACTATATCTTTTGTCCATACATTCTCCCTTCACACACCCGTACTGTCTGCAGCGGATACGATCTTACACATACTGTTTTTTATGCAGATTTCCTGTTCTTTACCGGATATCTGCTCTCCTTGATTATACCAGATTTCTTTCGCCTTTGCTCCGCTATTTTGCAGAATATGACTGCAGCCCCCGTACTTGCCACCGTAGCTAAAATCCCCGCGCCTACGATTGCCGCCGGGTTCGCGCTTCCATACTGACTTCGATATGCGATCACGTTCATCGGGATCAACTGAAGAGAAGAAATATTCATGATCAAAAACGTACACATTTCATTACTTGCGACTCCCTTGCGCCTCACCGGACCGGGCACTTTTCCTGCCCGCCTTTCCTCTTCCAATGTTTCAAGTTCTTTCATCGCCTTTAATCCTGCCGGAGTTGCCGCCCACCCAAGACCGAGGATATTCGCAATAAAATTTGTTGTAATATGCTCCTGCGCTTTATGTTCTTTCGGCAGATCAGGAAAAAGAAAACGGATCACCGGACGCATTTTTTTTGCCGCACTTCCGATGATCCCTGCCTGTGCCGCAATCTCCATGATCCCACACCAAAACGACATAATCCCTATCATCGTAATACAAAGTGTCACCGCTTCTTTTGAAGAATCGAGCGCGGCATTTGTAATAACTTCCATCCTGCCGTTAAACGCTCCGAATATAATTCCGATCAAAATCATGCCTGCCCATAGATAATTCATACACTTCTCCGCTGTCTATGATTCATTTTTCATTCTTTCTGAATTATATTCTCTTCTCTCTTTCTTTTATTCCGATACTTTGAAAATATTTTTTATCGTCTTTTTTATCACATCTGATCACAATTTTCCTTTGATCAGTATCGTTCCTCACTCCACTCAAGAATCGTTCCTGTAGACGCATCTATTTCAAACTCATACTCTTTCCCGTCATAAATGATATCGCCTTCGTATTTATATTTTCCGTCATCGTAGTCTGATTGAATGCGAATATCGTTTTCCGATGCCCCCGGAACTCTTTCCAATGCGATCTTCTCTGCTTCCTCTATACTGATCCCCAAAGCTTCCGCATTATTTTGAGAATTTCCGCTTTTTTCTTTATCTGTTGTGCCTGCTGTATCCGCTGTGCCCGCTGTATCTGTTGTGCCTGCTCTGTCTGTTGTATCTACAGTTGAAATCCGCTCTGTATCTGCGCTTAATATTTGACCGTCTCTTCCGCTTATTTCATAATCATACTCTGTTCCTTCTACGTCAAACCGCACTTCATATACTTTCCTGCCATCGTCGATCTCCGAAGACACTCTCAGACGGGTCGTATCTGATTCTCTTACTCCCGCATCAGCCAATGCCGCTTCCAATGCCGCTTCTTTTCCTATATCTTTGCCGCCTTTTAGTCCACACCCTGCAAATACACCTGCTGTCACCATAGTCATCACTGCTACCGTTGCTATTTTTGTAAATTTTTTCATTTCTATTCTCCTTTCTTTATTTCACATCAGCATTTACTTTTACTTTGAAAACATTCGATTCCAAACTTCGGTTTATGCCTTTATTTTCTTTGATGAGATTACTATATCCCAAAAAGATTAAAATAACATTAAAGAACGAAAACAAATTTACATTGTCCTGTCATGAATTCGATTTTCTTAAATGAAAAACAAACTCACTTCCTTCGCCTTCTTTACTGACAACTTCTACACTTCCTCCATGTGCCTCTGCGATCCATTTCACCATAGACAGACCGAGCCCGCAGTGACTTCCTCCTGTTCTGGATTTATCCGCACGATAAAACCGTTCCCATATATGAGGAATATCCCCCTTTGAAATGCCGATGCCATGATCTTTTACTTTTCCGATAATATCCGAATCATTATGCACGGATAAACTCACTTCTATATCCCGTCCTTCCCCGTATCGCAGCGCATTAGACAGAAGATTTATCATCATTCTAATGTACAGCGTCTCATCAACTTCCGCCCATATTTCAGGTTCAATGTGACATATGATCTGACCGGCGTTTCCTTTTGATTCAGCAAGAAACTGTTGTTCACCGACGATCATTTCCGTCAGTTCACTTAAATTAACGTTTTCTTTCTCGATCTGCTGACGCCCCTGATCGGCTCTTGATAAAAACAGAAGCTGCGCGATCAAATCTGACATATTTTCCGCTTTCTGTTCGATCAGTTTCACCTGTGCTTTTTGCTTTGGCTTTAACGCTTCATCTTTTAAAAGCTGACCGCACTGAGCCATCATAACGCTTATCGGCGTTCTTAATTCATGCGAAACGTCCGAAGTGAACTGCTTTTCTCTTTTAAACACGGCTTCCAGCTCATCCAGCATCTCGTTAAACGTCTCCGCAAGGATATAAATCTCATCTCTGTTTTTTTTGTATCTCTTTTCCTTTGTTTCTCTTACTGTATCGATATTGTCAATTCTTCTCGAAAGATCCGCATCCATCCGTATCTTACACACAGTATCCGTAATATCTTTCACAGGCTTAAGCGTTCTTTTTGTGAAGCGATATCCTACGAACGCTGTCGCTGCGGCAAGCAGCGGAAGAAGAATAAACGCGATGCGAAGTATCGTCTGAAAACTCTCCTCCGATTCCGTCACAGATATCACTCCGCGTACATATATCTCCTTACCTTCTCCCGGTCTGAAAAAAAGATCGTATATATACCAGTCTTCTTCTCCTGCCTTATCTTTAATCTCTCTTACTTCTCCATCCAAAAAGTCCGGCTGCCGATCGAATCCCCCGGGAATCTTTCCATATAAAAAATATCCGGTTGAGTCATACATGGAAAGATAGACTCCGTTTTCCACAGAATAAAAATCCGAATCAATTTTTAATTCTCCGTCCTGCATTTCAATTTCTTCCAGACTCTCCTCTACTCTTCTTTCCAGTGACATTTTCGTAGACGCAAGTATCTCACGTCCACTCAAAGAAAACAATATTCCAAGAACCGTTCCGACAACCACAAGAATAAATATCGTATATAAAAGAGTTAATTTTATCTTTAAAGAAACTTTTTTCATTCTTCCTCCTTTAACACATAACCGACTCCTCTTACTGTATGAATGAGTTTTTTCTCTCTTCCGTCATCAATTTTTTTCCTCAAATACCGGATATACACATCTATAACATTTGAACTTCCCATATAGTCATAATTCCACAGATGCTGCTCCAATCTGGCTCGTGAAAGAACAATTCCCGCATTTTGGACCATATATCTCAGCAGCGCAAACTCTTTTCCCGAAAGTCTGATTTCTTCTTTACCTCTTATTACTTTATGCGTATCAAGATGTACTTCCAGATCCGCAATCGTGTAACATGTTTTCGGCATTTCCTCCGGCTTTCTCAAAAGCACCCGTACCCGGGCAAGCAGCTCTTCAAATGCAAACGGCTTTACAAGATAATCATTTGCACCTGCGTCAAGCCCTGCCACCCGATCTTCCACACTGTCTTTTGCAGTCAGTAATATAACCGGTGTAGAATCCTTTTTCCTCCTCATTTCCTTCAAAACGGATAATCCGTCTTTTTTCGGCATCATAATATCAAGAATTACTGCATCGTATTTTACGGCAGTCAAATATTCCTCGGCTTCCTTCCCGTCAAAACATGAATCCACACTATAATACTCATCTTTCAGACGCGCTGTTATAATTTTGTTCAGGTCCTTTTCATCTTCCGCAAGCAAAATTCTCATTTTATCAACTCCCTACTACAATACTTCGACCTTTCATTTCTGTTTGTCTTATTATATGAAAATCATCGGATCAAATCAATTCCCTCTTTTCCCTTGACAGAAGGCATCGCGACTTATATTCTGAAAACATCAGAGAAGATATAAAAGGAGCCGATTTTATGAATTCAAAAACAACAAGTGAAAAGCTTATCCAATTTATTGAAAACAGCCCATCAGCTTTTCATACGGTAGAAACAATTAAATTTCTTCTTTTAAAAAATAATTTCTCGGAATTGTGTGAGAACAAACACTGGCACATAACTGCCGGAGGAAATTATTTTGTGACACGAAATAATTCATCACTGATCGCATTTTCCATTCCCGAAAATCCACTTGCAGGAATGCGTATTATCGCAAGCCACAGTGATTCACCGACTTTTAAAATCAAAGAAAATCCCGAAATGGAATGCGGTCATCACTATGTCAAACTAAATGTAGAACGCTATGGAGGAATGATTTACGCACCTTGGCTCGATCGTCCGCTTTCTATTGCCGGAAGAGTCATTATTAAAGATAAAGAAACAAATAAATTACAATCGAAATTAATAAACATCGACAGAGATCTTGTTTTAATTCCAAATCTCGCAATTCATATGAATAGAGATATCAATATAATCCACAAAAAGATCTGCTTCCTCTTTACGGCAATCTTTCTGCAAAAGACACTTTTATGAAACAAATCGCCGATGCAGCCGAAATGTCCGAACAGGACATTCTCGGACATGACCTCTTTCTTTACAACAGACAAAAAGCAAGCATATGGGGCGCTTCCAACGAATTTGTATCTGCTCCGCGGCTTGATGATCTGCAATGTGTGTTTGCCTCTGTTGAAGGATTTCTTGCAGGACAAAAACAAACTTATATGCCGATTCTCTCCGTTCTGGATAACGAAGAAGTTGGAAGTCAGACAAAACAGGGGGCTGCATCTACATTTTTATATGACACACTTACCCGCATTAACTCCTGTCTCGGACTTTCTGATGAAGACTACCTTATTCGGCTTGCAGACAGCTTTATGATTTCCGCAGACAATGCTCATGCGATCCATCCGAATCATCAAGACTGCTCTGATCCGGTCAATCATCCGTATCTAAACGGTGGGATCGTCATTAAATTTAACGCAAATCAAAAATACTGCACAGACGGATTTTCTTCTGCGGTATTTCGTGATCTGTGCCGCACAGTCAATGTTCCTGTCCAAACATTTGTCAACCGTTCCGACATGGCAGGAGGATCAACTCTCGGAAATATATCTAACACCCAAGTTGCAGTCGACACAGTCGATATCGGGCTGCCTCAGCTTGCCATGCATTCTCCCTACGAGACGGCAGGAGTATACGATACCGACTATTTTATCAAAGCTGCAGCCGAATTTTTCAGTTGAGCAAAGAAAGAAATCAAAAAATATAAAAATATTCCAAAATAAAGAAGGAGGATACAAATGACTTTAAAAATAGGTATTATCGGAACAAACTTTATAAGTGATGATTTTTGCGATGCCGCTGCGCAGGTTGACGGGATAGAGCTGTACGCTGTATATTCCAGATCCGCTGACACAGGAAATCATTTTGCCGAAAGACATAATATTCCCACTGTATTCACTGACTATGAACAGTTTCTTGATTCACCGATCGACGCAGTATACGTGGCTTCTCCTAATTTTGCACACTGCTCTCAATCTATAAAAGCAATGGAAAAGAAAAAGCATGTACTCTGTGAAAAAGTAATGGCATCAAATGAACAAGAGGCTCTTTCCATGATCGAGTGTGCCAAAAAAAATCACGTTGTCCTTTTAGAAGCAATGCGTCCCGATTTTGATCCCGCATTTGATATGATCAAAAACGCGCTTCCCCGCATCGGAAAAATTCGAAGAGCATCTTTTGAATTTTGCCAGTATTCAAGCCGCTATGATCGTTTCAAAGACGGAATGCATTTAATCCTGCACTCGGAAACGCCGCTGTATCAGACATCGGAGTTTATTGTATTCATTCCCTTGTCCGCCTTTTCGGTACACCTAAAAATATTCATTCTATGTCTTCCTCATTGGAAAACAATTTTGAATGCAGCGGCATTGTTCTGATGGAATATCCCGATATGATCGCAGAAGCAATCTATTCCAAAGTTACGGTTTCCTATCGTCCGAGCGTCATTCAAGGAGAAAACGGTTCTATCCTGATCGACTACATAAGTCATCCGACACAAATAGAACTCAGACTGCGGGAAGGCTCTCGTGATCCGATCAACGGTGGAATCAAAGAAATACTGCCTTATTCACCTGTAAACAACAATATGATTTATGAAATAAAAAATTTTCTTTCACTTGTTGAAAACAATGGAATCGAGCACGAATACCTACAATATTCGCTTGATACGATCCGCATTATAGATCATGTACTTGCTTCACATACTTCCGTACATTAAAAAATAGATCCATCTATTCTACTAAAAATAAATCGATCTATTCCAGTCATCTTGAGTTAAACTTTAATACAACAAATTAACGTTGCAAAAAAGACTGTATATCTTACAAGAATTTCTTCTGTTTGATATACAGTCTTTTCTTTTATCTTAGCACTTTTTCTTTGCTTTTCCTATCCGCAGTGTACAAAGGATAATGTACTTTCTATCCTTTTCTTCTCTTTCTCTGAATCAAAGCAAGTACTGCCGCGGCTGTCATTGCTGCTCCTGCATACAGCATCGGAGAAACATTATCTCCTGTCTGAACTGCTCCGTCATTCTTCTCCGGTGTCGGCTGTGGATCTGGATTTGGAGTAGGAGTCGCAGTTTCTTCTTCAACTTCAATTTCCACACTGTCCGTAACTTTAACTTTCTTTTCACCCTGCACTGCCGTTGCCGTGATCGTTGCTTTTCCGACTTTCA
>OODP01001346.1_pt1 | contig 15412 bp, 7 predicted proteins | sample 1671011 | NCBI WGS metagenome assembly OODP01 (sample SAMN06348113, study PRJEB24527) | human gut metagenome | biome: human gut; feature: ankylosing spondylitis patient; material: feces | host: Homo sapiens | place: China | collected 2015-10
AATTTCTGGGGGGGGGGGTAATACTGTCGTAGCTGCTCCTTCTGCTCGCAATGTCAACGTTGACGATAAGACGTCAGAAGAGGCCAATACATCAAACGGTGCGCCAACACCTTCCGAATCCTCAAATGGTGCGACAGACAATAAGGCGGACGACTCAGCAGAAGCTACCGCTGGCAATTCCGCTAATGATGGAGCCCAAACTCAGGCTCCAAACGATGCTTCTTCTCAAGATGCCAAGAACGATTCCTCAAATGCGACGGATCAATCGCCGGCGAAGGCCAATGTGCAGGTCGCCGCGACGGCGCTTGGCGGCCGTGATTTTGAGGGTCAGGTCACCAAGGAGATCAGCGGCAAGACCTACATCCTGATTGGTAACGAGCAGCAGCTGCGTGCGATTGGTTCTGGCAAGAAGGTTATTGGCCGCATCAACAAGGTCAAGCAGACTTGTACGCGACAAGGACCCCTCAATTATCAGTGGGTGGACGGCACGCCGTCTTCCGAATACGCCGGTGACGCCGATCTCTCCAATTCAGATACTTTGCGCGATGCTGATGCCTCCGACCACGACAGTCCACTGCTGTGCAGCACGCGGTTAGACGTCGGAAAGACCCGCACCAAGTATTACGGCGTGGGTGCTGATGGCACGCAAACGGACTACTCCGCTGCCAACACCGGCCTGACCTATTCCGCAGACGCCAACTACCTGATCTTCCGTGACATCGACCTGTCCAAGAACGCGGCAGATACCAACAACACCGAGTGGACTCCGCTCATGTTCTCCGGCACTATGCTCGGTGCGGTCTCCAATGACGGCGACACCGCAGCCAGCCTGTGGAAGGCTGTTGGTGCCGATGGCGCAAGCGTGGTTCACGCTACCGCAGCTCGGCCGGTCATCAGCCATGTGGTCGTCAATCAGAAAGATATGGTCTCTAATGTCAAAGGCGACCAGCTGGATGTCAGCAAGCAGCAGGGCATCGGCTTCTTCGCCTCGATCACGAACAAGACCGTGATGAACAGCAACAGTCTGGGCAGCGCCGGTACGGCCGTAGTGTCGAACCTCAAGCTGCAGGATGTGTCGGTGACGAATCATACGAGTGAATCGTATATTCCGCCGACCTTGCTCGGTATGCTCACTTCGGCAGTGGGATTACTGCTCGACACACTGTTGAAGGCGTTAAAACTATTGACATTCGGACAAGTAGATCTTGACCTCAATCTTCAAGGTCTGCTCACCCTGCACGAAAAAAATCCTTCCAACCTCGCCACGGGTGCATTTGCCGGCCGTATCTACGGGGACACCAAGGTTACGGACTGCGAGGTAGCAGATGTTTCGGTATCTAGCGTAAGCCGTATGACCGGTGGTTTCGTGGGATATGTTGAGGGCGCAACCCGATACGATGCAGTCTCCGGCATCGTAGGAGCGCTCACCAATGTACTCTCGAAGATTCTGAACGTCATCCCGTTCCTCGGGCTGGGCGATTTGGTGGACTGGTTGCTGTCCGGCACGCTCGGGCTGAATGCCTTGATTCCGGTTGGCTACTACAACCCGGTTATCTCGAATAGTTCGGTGAACGGGTTCAAAAAGAACGTGGTGATCGGCAACAAGGACAACCCGCAGGCCGGCGGCTTTGTCGGTGCGCAGATTGGTGCAATCATTGAGAACTCTTCGGTGACGAGCACGAATGGTTTCACCGTGCGGGCAACGCAATATGCCGGTGGTTTTGCCGGAGTAAGTCGCAACGGCAACGTAGGCGGTCTGATTAACTCGCTTGGCGTCGACTTGCTGTCTGCGCTGCGTCCGCAGAGCCTCATCGAAAACAGTGGCCTGACGATAAACGGTGACGATAAGATCACCGTGCAGGCCGAAGACTACGCCGGCGGCTTCAACGGTGCCATGGCCAATGCCTATGCTGTCAATAATTCGATTACGGCTTCGGTCGCCGTGACTGCCGACAGATCCTACGCCGGAGGATTCACCGGATTCGCCTCCGTGGGATGGGGCCTGGAACTCGGTACGGACGATACCACGAATGCATCGCTGTTGAAACAGCTCACCAAAGCTGTGACTAAATTGCTGAGCGGCAGCGATAACGGTGCAGGAGAACTGCTATCCATCGTCGGTGTGAATCCTTCTGCGATTCTCGGTACACAGATGAAGGGTTCCCTCACAGTTGCTGCCGGCGGTGATTACGCGGGCGGCCTTGTGGGCGAAGGTTCGGGTACGGTGATCGGTGATTCCTCGCAGAACCGCCTTCAAAAACTCACATTCTGGAAGTACAACAATCATCGTGACTTCCCACAGCAGCGTTCCACCACCATAGAAGGCCTTGAATCGGTCACGGCCACGGGCTCCTACGCGGGCGGCATCGCCGGCAATCTGCAACCGACAACGGTAGCTGGGTTGCTCAACAGTGTGGTGAAAATTGGCGATATTGCCATGCTCAAGAAGTTCGACCAGTTTGCCGCGTTCACCGTGGAGAACATGTCTGTCACCGCTCCGGCATCCGGCCTGACAGTGACGGCTGGTTCATATTATGCAGGCGGTGCCATCGGATGCGCCACCGGCGGCGACGTGACCCACACGAACCTTACCAATCTGGCCACGGTCTTGGCCAAGGGAGAAGCCGGCGGTTTTATTGGCTTCTCTGGACCAGGCGACGCCATCGGCGCTGGCGGTCTCAATGTGCTCGGGCTTATCAAGCTTTCCGGTCTGCTATCGGTTGCCCAATATTCTTCGGTTGCAGTCACTGCATCGAACGTGAACGGCATCTCTGGCGGATTCACGGTTGCGGCAACCGGCAAGAACAAGAACAACGAAACAACCGATTACGCTGCAGGCGGTTTCTATGGTCAGGCCAACAGCACCAAAACCCGGGAAAGCCATGTGACAAACCTCAAATCGGTCACAGCCGATACCAGCACGTCCGATGGTGTGGCGGGCGGTTTCGTGGGCTTCTCCACCACCGGCGGCCTCGCCGACGCGCTCAGCAACGCAGAAGATTCCAGCGTATTGGATGGCCTGATCCAAGGCGGCCTGCTGTCCGTGAACGACCTGCTCGGTGCCGTACCGTATCTGATTCCAAGTTATACGGATACCACCGTGACATACGTCAACGGCGGTTATGTCGAAGGCGATATCGCGGGCGGCTATGCGGGAAACTTCCAAAGCGGCAAGGTCAACCAGTTCTCCGAAACCGATCTCAAGAACGACTCAACGCTGGCCGGTGTACAGTCCCGCGTGCAAACCAACCCCGTGGCCGTTGTCAACCTTGACCATGTGACCGGCGGCGCATACGCGGGCGGTTTCGGCGGCAAGGTCGTTTCCGGCGCACTCGCTTCGGCTGGTAACGGCGGTCTGAGTCTGCTCGGCAAATTCGGTACGGTGGATCTCGCCAACCTGTTGCAGGTGGTGCAGGGCTATGTGCCATTCATCTCCTACGCGGGTGTGCATTCCGATGCCACCACCGTGGAGACCACTAGCGGTAACAAGATTTCCGACCCGGATGATCCCGGCTTCACCGTTTCCGCCACCCGATTTGATCAGTCCGATACGCAATCCGGTTCCGCCGGCGGCTACATCGGCTACGGTTCCGGTGTGCAGGTGTCCCATTCCAGTGTGACCCAACTGCGCCATACTGATGTCAAGGCACCGAAGAATCTGGAAACCGCCGGATCAATCAATGACACCTATCTGAGCAAAGACAGCACATATGCAGTCACCGCTGCGCGATACGCCGGCGGTTACATCGGCAAAATGGACATCGGCTCGGCGGCAGCTGTGGGCGGTGGCCTGAGCCTGCTCGGCCAGAACGTCAATCTCAACGATGTACTCAGTGTGCTGGATGTCGTCGTCTCGACGATTGAACACTCCGATGTGACTGGCGGCATCGGCGGATACTCCGTTCTGGCCAGCGCCGCAGATCATAGGAATGCCAACAATGAGCCCGATCCACTGGGTATGGCTGGTGGTTTCGCCGGAGACATCGAAGGCGGCCATATTCAGGACTCGAGCTCTCATGAGTTCGTATACATCATCGGCCAGGTTTCGGCCGGCGGTTACGTGGGTGCCATGCAGCCGGGAGCCGTGGCGAACGTGCTTGGCGACGGCAGCGTGCTCAAGAAGCTTGCCAACTTCGACAACCTGCTCTCGCTCGTGCAGGACTTCACGCCGACGATTCGCAACAGCTCGACCGATGCCGCAGTGTGCGGCGGCGCGGTGCGTGCCCAGGCGGCATCGGATACGACCACACGCCGCGGCATGGCCGGCGGCTATGCAGGTCGTAATCGTGGCGGTCATATCTGGGGCAACAACACAGCAGCGTGGAAGCAGGAGAATACCGACGGCAAATACAACGGGCCGCAGCGCGTAGCCTACGCCGCGCGCATCCGCAGCGTATACGGTGCCGAAATCGCCGGCGGTTACACCGGCTTCATGGAGGCGGCCGATACCGCTCAAGGCGGTTCGCTCTCCTTGCTTGGCGGTCTCATCAAGGCCGGCAATCTCGCTGGCGTGCTGTCTGTGGTCTACCCGACCGAGGAGCACTCGAAGGTCACTGGTCCTTTGCGCAATATGAGCTACGACCAATGGAAGACGTGGGTCGACAACATCGGCAAGTACGGTGCGTATGGCAAGGAATTTACCGAGGTAGCTACGGGCGATGGTGCGGGCTCTGTTACTGATCAGGATTCCCTGGACAAGTTCCTCGAATCCTACATCTTCGGATTCAACGTCGTCGCCGGTCGTGCGGAGTATAAGACTGGCGCGAACTTGCATGATTCCGGCGTCGCCGGCGGACACGTCGGTCTGATGCGCACCGGCACGATCACCGATGGCCAGTCGATGGATGTCAAGACCGTCTCTGCCATGCGTGCGGCAGGCGGTTATGCGGGCACGATGGAATCCGGCTCGGCATCCTCGTTCGGCTCTATCCAACTATTCGGCGACAAAGGCATCAAACTTGATTTGGGACAGATGCTCGACGTGGCACAGGTATTTGTGCCCGTCGTCAAATCTTCGAGCGTGGCCGGCTACCGCAAGGGTATGAAGGTCGTGGCCACCGGTGAAGACATCACGCACGGTACCGGTAATGCCGGAGGCTATGTCGGTCTCGCGGTCGGTGGCCAGATCTGGGGCGATCTCGACCAGGACGGCCAGAAGCTTGTCAAGGGTGTCACCGCTGCCGGTGCCAATGTTTCCAACCTGCGCAAGGTGGAAGGGCGCAACAATGTCGGCGGATTTATCGGCGTGGCCACTGCCGGTGCGGTTGCGGATGTGGACACCAATGCGTCCGAGGGATTCCTGCAAGGAATCCTCGACTCGCTGGTATCGAACCCGGCAAGTCTGGTCAGCGTATTGCAGGCCACGGTTACGACGATTCGCGGTGCGCATGTGAGCTCGGATGACCCGGCATGGGGATACACGGTCAATGGCGCATATGAGAGCAGGGACGATAAGGGTAATACCACAACCAAGTATGCCCTGAACGCCGGCGGTTTCGCTGGTTCGTTGCAGGCCGCGATCCTCGGTGACAAGGATTCCGCCAAAGGCACCGGCAGTGAAGCGGATCCGAACAATGACCCGGCTTCTCTTACTGTTAACGGGCTGCGCGCTGTTGAAGGCGGGCAATACGCCGGTGGCTTCTTTGGCCTTGCTGATATATCCAGCGTCGCTTCCGTCGGCGGCGGCGAGGCCGGCGATAAGCAGAATACCAACCTGTTGCTCAAACTGCTCAAGGTCGGCAATGTGGGCGTGCTCGAAGCATTCCGCACCTTCATCTATGACGGTCAGGTCAACGGTGTGAGCGACGGCATCCAGATTGTCGCCCATGATTCCACCACAAAGGGCATGCTTGACTCGAAGCGTTACACCGGTGCGGCCGGTGGCTTCGGCGGTGGACTGATCAATGGCTCTGTGAAGCAGTCTGCGGTCACCAACCTCAACAGTGTGACCGGCGTGAACTACGTGGGCGGCTTCATCGGGCATCTTGGCAAATCCGGCACGGTCGCCGCCGACAATGCACAACTCGGCACAGATGCGCTCAATCTGCTTGGTGCCACGGCCGGCGTACTTGACATCTGGGGCTCGCACGTTGGCGATTCGCGCGTCATCGGCATCCCGGACGGTTATACCGTCACCGCCACACACCATGGCGACAATTACGGCAAAGCCACCGACAAGGCCACTGGACGCGAGGTCGCGGGCGGATTCGTCGGCTACGCGGACCTGGCCCGAGTAAAGGGCTGCACGTCTGACAATCTCAAGAAGGTCACTAGCGGTGAGATTGCCGGCGGATTCGTCGGTGAAACCAGCCGTGCCTATTTGGTTGACGCGAAGGTCAACTCTGTACTTGTGGAACTGCTGCTGCAAGTGGTGAACGCGCTGGTCAAGCTCCTGTACCTCGACAAGGCGGAACAGGTCGGCGTCATCGATTTAGGCAAGTGGTTCCCGGCCATCTTCGGCAAGGTATTCGATCTCAAGGTGCTTTCGGAAGGCAACGTGCTGTACGTGAACCTGTTCGGACTGAAGGTGAGCGTTGCTCTGTCCAAGGCTGATGATGAAAACCAGCAGCAGACCGACGTGGCGATTGTCACCATCGGCGACAGCGTCATCAAACTGCCTTGCAGCAAAGACGGCATTGATATGGATGGGTCGGGCAGCAACCTGACCGTCCAGCTCATCAAGGGCAACCGTACTCGCGTGGAACAGTCCACCGTAACGGGCATCGCCAATGGCTATGACGTGTTCGGTGGAGGGGCAACTCAGGATACCGACGGTGTGAAGGATCTCACCACCGGCTACGCGGGCGGCTTCGCCGGACTGAACGACGAGGGCGTGCTGGCGGACGACCACATGGTCTACGCCGACACGATCCGCGGTGCCAGCGGACTGGTCGACCCGTTCTCGAACACTAAACTCAAGTCCGTATGGGACTTCAACACCATGAGCGACATCCTCGGACCGGTCGATGACGGCAACGGCGACAAGGCATACAACACCTATCGCATTTACCGCAAGGCGGCCGCGAACGCTAGTGAGGCCCGCACCTCCGCACAGGACGGCAACAAGATCTTCTCGCAGAAGAACACGGCAGACGATGCGCTGAACACCGGACTCGATCGTTGGGAAGTGAAGCTGTTCGACGTGGTCAACACATACGACAGCAGCGCTGTGCACAGCTCCGCATCCGGCGACGCCGGCACCACTTGGGTCGGCATTAAGAACGCCGTGGTCGACTCCACGGACGGCAGCACCAAGACGAAGCTCGATGCTTACCAGTCCCCGGCCAAGGCCGTGCTCATGCTCGACGCGACCGTGACCGACAACAACGGCGGACTCACCCCCGAACCGGACGACGGCCAGGACCCGTGCGGCAAGGACGGTTGCCGAACCATTGACCTGACCGTCCAGAAGGTATGGAAGGACGGCAACCTCGAACGGCCGCAGTCGGTCGAACTGAAGATCGCCGCGCACTATACCGATGGCAGTGGCAATACGGTGACGCCGCAGACGATTCAATGCTTCGGCGCGGATTGCACAACCGTGACGCAGAAGAATCCATGGACGGTGACGTTGGACTCCTCCGATGCCTCTTCCTGGAGCAACACCTGGCGCAAGGTGATTCAAGGACTGCCGGTCGCATTCGTGGATGTACAGGATGCCAACGGCAAGGACATCGTGCGTTACTACACGTACACCGTGGAAGAAACCGCCGTGACCTATAAGGACGGCGATACCACCAAGACCATCAAGCCCGCGGAGGCCGGATACCAAGTATCGGTCTCCTACAACACCAAGGAACGCGTGGCCATTGTTACCAATGCGGCGTTGCTTCCGGATACGGGAGGCGCGGGCACGATGTGGTTCCTGATGTTCGGCTTGCTGCTTATGGGAGCTGGCGTGGTCTGGTACGTGCGTAATCAACGCGTTCAATCCGGCACAGTCCGCTCGGGCTCCAGCCGTATACGAAAGCGAGGTGCCCATGCCGCGTGACGACCACATAGACAAACCGTACCTGCCAAACAGAAAAGATTTCCATTTAGGGAAAGGAACAGTAATGAAATCACTGATGAAAAGGGTTTTCGCTGCCGCCGCGGCGATTGCCACCGTATTTGGATTGGCTGCGACGACAGTCGCCACGGCCAACGCAGCGGATAATGCCACGCTGACGGTCAGCACTACTGACGCGAAGTTCGCCGGTAAGACCGTGAACGCCTACAAGATGTTCTCCGCCACCGTGAGCGGTGACGGCAAGGCTGTCTCCTACACGTTGACTGACGAGTGGAAGCCGTTCTTCAAGAACTCCGTCGGACTAACTGGTGTTACCGACGAGAACGTCAACGATAAAGCAAACGACTACGTATCCAAGCTGAAGGATAGTACCTTGGTTGCTTTCGCTACCAAGGCATCGAACTGGGCGCAGACCAAGGCCAACAACATCACGGCTGACGCGACTGCTACGGTATCTGCCGATGCCTCGAACGGTAAGTACACTGCGACGTTCACTGGTCTCGGCTACGGCTACTACGTGGTCGCTGTGCCGGGTGCGACCAACGCCAAGAGTCAATACGCCACGCTAGTTTCCGTTCATAGCACCAAGGTGGATGCCGACATTAAGGGCGATCTGCCTACCGTCGACAAGAAGGTACAGGTAGACGGCACTGGTAAGGACGCCACCGACGCGAAGATCGGTGATACCCTGACCTTCACCCTGACTTCCACCATTCCGGACATGTCCGCCTATGACACCTACACCTTCAACTTCAAGGATACGTTGTCTAAGGGCCTCACCTTTGGACAAGTCAAATCCGTTAAGGTCGAAAATGTGACACTGACCGAGAACACTGACTACACCGTCACCACTCCTACGGCCTCCAACAACAATACGCTTACTGTCGCCATGAAGGACTTCAAGACCAAGCAGCAGGCCAATGCCGGCAAGAAGATCACCGTCACCTACACGGCCACGCTGAACAAGGATGCTGTTGTGGGCGGTGCTGGTAACGTCAACTCCGCAAAGATTCAGTACTCCAACAACCCGAGCACCAATGGCACCGGTGAGTCCGAGCCCAGCAAGGTTCGCGTCTTCACTTATGGCTTCACCGTCGATAAGTACACTGGTGACCAATATACTGATGCCGCTACTCGACTTGCTGGTGCTGAGTTCACACTCGCACATAAGGACGGCTCCGCTATTAGCTTCGTGCAAGTCTCTGCCGGTAGTGCTACCGCGAACGCTGTGTACCGTGTAGCTAAGGCTGGTGAGACAGGTACTACGACTATCACCACTCCTGCAAACGGTAAGGTTGTCTTCGAGGGACTGGAGAACGGCGAGTACACGCTCACCGAGACCAAAGCGCCGGCCGGCTACAACAAGCTCGCCAGTGCCATCGGCGTGAAGGTTGATGGCCAGAACAACGGCACTGACACCACGAATGCCACCGTCACCATCACCTACAACAACGACAATGGCAACGACTACAACCAGACCGCATCGAACGGTGTCATCCCGGTCCAGAACAAGTCCGGTGCTATCCTGCCTGGCACTGGTGGCATGGGTACCATCGCCTTCACGGTGATTGGTGTGCTGGTCATCGCGCTCGGCGTTGCCTGGACTCTCAAGCGCAAGAACGCCTGACGAGCATGGCCGTGTTTTGGGCGTGAAGGGCACACACCCGCTACGCCCACAACACGGTTTCCTCGCGAAAAGAACGCTCGATGAAACGACTGCGCAACATCCTGCCCTTACTGGTCATTCTCGGTGGAATGCTCATTCTGTTCTATCCGACGATCAGCAACTTCCTCATTATGCGCAACGCCAGCCGCGCCGTAAATAACTACGACGCCAGCGTTGAAGCATTGAGCCAGGAACAGTACCAGAAGGTGCTGGATGCTGCGCACGCCTATAACGAAAAGCTCGCCCAGAACGATGCAGGAGAGACCGACGCTCTTGCCAGTGCCGTCAATTCCGCATCCACGGACGAGGAATACAACAGTCTGCTCAATATTGACGGTGACGGCATGATGGGATACATCACTGTGCCTAAGCTCGAGGAGACCTTGCCGATTTATCACGGCACTTCCGAGAAAGTGTTGCAATCCGGCATCGGACATCTCGAACAGACCTCACTGCCAGTTGGTGGCGCGTCCACTCATGCGGCGCTGTCTGGCCACCGGGGCTTGCCCACGGCAAAACTGTTCACGGACTTGAACCTTATGAAAAAAGGCGACAAGTTCTACATCACAATACTTAAAGACACGTATGCGTATCAGGTCGATAAGATCACTACCGTTCTGCCGACCGATACCAAACAACTGGCAATTGAGCCCGGCAAGGATTTGGTCACGCTCATCACTTGTACGCCGTATGCGGTCAATACGCATCGGCTGCTGGTGCGTGGCCATCGTATCCCATACACGCCGCAGCAGCAGGATGACGCCAAATCCACGTTCCACGTGGACATTCCGCTGCAGTACTTGTTGCCGTCTCTTGCACTGATTGCCTTGCTCATCGCATGGCATTTATGGCAGCGTCATGAGCGGCGACGCCGGCAGAGTGGGAGCGCCAAGGTCGCATCTGGTGATTCTGACTCTGCGGATATCGAGCTGGACGGTGACTTGCCTCCTCAGCCAGACAGTACAAATAGCCAATCACATTCATCATGGCGGAAAGGACCGGGCAGACATGTTAGACCTGCATAGCGGAAGCGAGTATGGTGCGGCGCGCATTGCTGCCATGATTGCCGCCGCCGTTACTATCGTCCTCACTGTTCTTGCAGCCTTCGGCTCTATGGTGCCGTATGCGCAAGCTGATTCCTTCGGCACTCTCACCATCAATGCCGTATGGGGCCGAGATACAGCCGCGCCCAAATCACTTGCCGGCGATACTTATGCCATCGTGCGCGTCGCCACTGTCACAACGAACAATGATGGTAGCGTTTCCTCATATAAAACCGTCAGTGATTTTTCCAGTCTCACTGCCGATTGGGAACGCCTGACATCGAGCGAATATCACGATGCCGCCAAGAAGCTGGCTGCATATGCGGCGAAAAACAAGCTATACCAGCATTCCGGCATCACCAATGCAGCTGGCCAGCTCACTTTCCAGAATCTGCCGCTCGGCCTATATCTGGTCTCCCGCACGAACTCGGCGAAAGCCAACAAAGCATACGACTGCGATCCGTTCCTCATCTCGATTCCCGGCAGCGGAGACACGGCCGCCGATCTCAACATCACGGTAGAGCCGAAATTTAGCGCCGGAACTCCTGTTGTCCCGCCCGAAAATAATCCAAACAAGGAGCCGGTAAAGCCTGGCGTTATCGGCCGTACGGGTGCCGCCGTAGGCAGCATTGCCGCGGCAGCGGGGCTCATGTTACTTGTTGCGTTCATTTTGTTCAGATTGCGCATGAGGCGCCGCATACGGGACGTCAATTCGGCCGGCAAATCCCATACAGATGATTTATTCGTATGCGAGAATAATGCGCCGAAGTCGCCGCTACTCGCTGCACTTCCCAAGCACCACGTAGAATCGAACACATGGAGTTGAACGATTTGCCTCAGATGGATCCGCGCGCGCTGAAGGCCACGTCCGTCAAAGCCGAAGACGAACATGCCAGTTCAGCTGAGCCGCAAGCATTGAAGATCACCGCCGCCAGCTCGAACCCGAAGATGTTCACGCTGCCGTGGCACAAGCCGTTGGCGACCTGGCCCGCCGAACTGTTGGCCAACCTGCCGCGAGGCATCTCCCGCCACGTGGTGCGTTTTGTGCACGTGGGCGACGAGGTGTACGCCATGAAAGAGATCACCCGTCAGGTGGCCGAGCGCGAGTATGAGATTCTGCGCCGACTGCAGAAGCTCGAGTTGCCGACCGTCATCCCGATTGCCGTGGTCACCGGTCGTCATGACCGCAACGGCGAACCGCTGGAAGCGATTCTGGTCACCCGTCACCTGAAGTTCTCACTGCCGTACCGCGCACTGTTCGCCCGCAATCTCCAGCCGGATACTGCCGAGCGTTTGATCGACGCCCTTGCCGTGCTGCTGGTTCGCCTGCACTTGGCCGGCTTCTACTGGGGCGATGTGTCGCTGTCGAACGTCCTGTTCCTGCGTGACGCCGACGCGTTTTCCGCCTTCCTGGTGGACGCCGAAACCGGTGATTTGCAGGTGCAGCTTACCGATGGCCAGCGTGAATACGATATCGACTTGGCTCGCACCAACATCATCGGTGAATTGATGGATTTGGCTTCTGGCCGTCTGCTGCCGAGCGACGTGGACGAGATCGAGGTGGGCAACCGTCTGGTCGACCGCTACCACTCGTTGTGGAGCACGCTGACCGACACCGACAAGTTCGGCCCGGATGAGATGTGGAAGATCGAGCAGCGCGTCAACAAGCTCAACGACCTGGGCTTCGACGTGGACGAGCTGGAGATGAAGACCGCGGAGGACGGCAAACGTGTGCTGGTCCGCCCGCGCGTGGTCGATGCCGGCTATGCGTCGCGCAAGCTTCTGCGACTGACCGGTTTAGATGTGCAGGAGAATCAGGCGCGGCGCCTGCTCAACGATCTGGATGCGTACCGTGCCTCCACGTGGCGTGAAGGCGAGGAGTTGGAGATCGTCGCCACCGATTGGATGCGTGAGGTGTATGAGCCGACTGTGCGTATGATTCCACGTGAATATCGTTCGCAGATCGAGCCGGCACAGTTCTTCCATGAGGTGCTGGATCACCGCTGGTTCCTTGCCGAGAAGGCCGGCCACGACGTGCCGATGGGCGAGGCTGTGGAAAGCTACATCCAATCCGTGCTGCCGAACTACAAGCTGGATGACAAAGCCGTGAACGAGCTCAACGCTGAAGCGGATTCCGGCGTGGTCGACGATGAGGCGAATTACGAAAAGCCCATCGACGATGATGATTACAATCCCGACGACGATCCTGATGCCGCGGTGTGGAGCCACTGATATGTGGAGCTGCTGAGCGGAACCGGACGGGGTGGTGCGCCGATTGCGGCGGCCACCCCGATTTTCGTTCCGCTCGATGACCCCGCCGGCAGCAGGGGGGAGATATGGGTATTACTTCGTGGCGGCTGCCGCTGCTTCGCGACGGGCGCGGGCGACCGCGTACAGGCTGATACCGGCTGCGACCGAGGCGTTCAGAGACTCCACCATGGACGTGATCGGAATGCCGGCGATCGCGTCGCACGACTCGCGCACGAGTCGGCTCAGTCCCTTGCCTTCTGAACCGAGCACGACGATCAGCGGATCGGTCTCGAAACCGGTTTCGCCGACCAGCTTATCGCCGCCGCCGTCTAGGCCGACCGTGTAATATCCACGTTCGCGCATGCTTTCGATGGCCTTGGTGAGGTTCACCACGCGAGCCACCGGGATATGCGCCGCGGCACCGGCCGATACCTTCCACGCGGCAGCGGTGACCGAAGCGGAACGACGCTCCGGCAGAATCACGCCGTTGGCACCGAAGGCAGCGGCCGAACGAATCACCGCACCCAGGTTCTGCGGGTCGGTCACGCCGTCGAGCGCGATGAACAGCGGGCGTGCGTTGATGCGCGCACTCGGCGAATTCACCACGTCCATGGCCTTGGCCTTGCGCTCGGCGATATCCGCCAGCTCGGCGAGAGACGAATACTGGTACGGCTGCACTTTGAGCACGACGCCCTGATGGTTCGACGACCGGGCGATGCGATCCATTTCCAGACGGTCGGCCTCCAGCAGGTGCAGGCTTTGTGCGCCGGCGAGCTTGATGATCTCGCGTGTACGGTCATCATGCTCGATACGTGTCGCGATATACAGCTGCATGCTGGGGACGCCGACGCGCAGCGCCTCCAGCACGGCATTGCGGCCGATGACCAGATCGTCCGAATCGGACGTGAACTTCGCGGCGCGACGGCGGGCTGCCAGTCGTGGATCTGCCATCTTGCGACGGTTCGTCGCCTGCTTGGCCTTGTATGCCTTGTGATACACGCGATCCTCGGCTTTGGGCGTCGGCCCTTTGCCTCGTAGCGCATTGCGGTGTTTTCCTCCCGACCCCTTGGTCGGACTTGATTGCCATACGTGCCATTGTCCCAGACCCCCACGCCAAACAGCCATTCGCGGCGCGCGAATCGCCCCAATCCCCTGAGAGACTCGGTTTGCGTTCCTAAGTGCGCGCCGGAACGCCGAGTGCGCGAACATAGGAACGCAGATCGCATAGTTTGCGTTCCTAAGTGCGCAGAGTTGTCGTTTCGGCGCGCACTTAGGAACGGAACGCAGCTCGTCCGGTTCCGAAGCCGCCGGAGTTCCTTGCCTTGGCACGTATCCTGAATGCAGGATCGGGCGGCGTCATTCACACCCGGAGAGCCAGAAGGTCTTGCGATGGTCGATGTGAGCAGGGAGTGCTGCGAGCGGTATTTCGGCATGGACGACGAACTGTTCGATTACACCATGGCGACGCTCCGCTGGCTGCTCGCGCTGTGTGAGCGTGTCGCCTGAAATCGTTCGCGGAATGCGGATATTTGGACAACACGTAAAGGGCTGTTTCGCCAAGCGATGACGGGTTTGTGGAATAATGGCAACAGTATGCATCGGCAGCAGTTGCGCCGGTGCCCATAACCGCGCAGCTTTATCGAGATGACCGGGGGAGGGGACGATCCCGGTGATCGTGAGGGCTGACTACTCCGCGGCTATATCAAGGAGACCATTATGGTTGATCACACAAATGATCAATCCACAGGCGTGCAGTCGCAGGAAGGCCTGCTTCACGACGTCGATCCCAGCTTGACCGAGGCGAACGAAGTCGCCAAGGCGCTGGATGTGGATACCAATACCGGCCTGAGTTCCGCCGAGGCGCAGCGCCGGTTGGAGAAATTCGGCCCGAACCAGTTGGCCAGCGCGCCGCCCGTACCCAAGTGGAAGAAGTTCCTGGCGCAGTTCCAGGATCCGCTGGTGTACCTGCTGCTTGCCGCCACTGTCATCTCACTGATCGCATGGTTCATCGAGCGCTCGCACGGAACGGCCGGCGAAGTGCTGCCGTTTGACGCCATCGTCATCATCCTGATCCTGATCGTCAACGCGGTGCTGGGCTATATTCAGGAGGCCCGTGCCGAGCAGGCGGTGGAGGCGCTCGCCCAAATGACGGCACCGCAGACCTCCGTGCTGCGTGACGGCAAAATCGTGCACATCAACACCGCCGACGTGGTTCCCGGCGACATCGTGGTGCTTGGCGAAGGCGATACCGTCTCCGCCGACGGGCGTCTGTTCGCCGCCGCGTCGCTGCGCATCGCCGAGGCGAGCCTGACCGGCGAATCCGTGCCGGTGGGCAAGAAGCCCGACACGCTCGACTCCGCCAAGGCGCTGGGCGACCGCACCAATATGATTTTCAACGGCACGTCCGTCACCCAGGGCACCGGCCGCGCGATTGTGACCGGAACC
>OODP01001361.1_pt1 | contig 15268 bp, 14 predicted proteins | sample 1671011 | NCBI WGS metagenome assembly OODP01 (sample SAMN06348113, study PRJEB24527) | human gut metagenome | biome: human gut; feature: ankylosing spondylitis patient; material: feces | host: Homo sapiens | place: China | collected 2015-10
GTAAAGAGTTCGATCCTATGCATGGATTGAATTGGTGTGATTTCGGAAACAGGTACTTAAGAAATGACGGGCCCGGCTGGATGAGCATTGATCCGTTATGTGAAAAGTATTATTCGATTAGTCCGTATGTATATTGTAATAATAATCCTGTGAATTGTATTGATCCTGATGGGAGAGATTGGTATCAAAACAATACGACTGGAGCTTACTACTGGCAGGAAGGGCATGAACCAATTGATGGATATACATATATTGGTCCTGAAGTTTCTATACAATTGGGACAGAATTCTTATTTTAATGCCTATCAAAATGCTGGTGTAGTAGCAAATAAAGCTGTAAGTGCCTTTGATTTAATATATTCCAGTGGAAAACTACAAAATCAGTTTTTGGGTAAAGATAGTCCTTTATCAGAGAATTCTAAATCTGAATTATTCAATGGTTTAGTTAATCGGGAAGTGAATGAATTAGGATTAGAATTAGGACAAAGATTACTGTATGCTGAAGCTATTTTAAGTGGTATTGGAAGTGTTGGCTCAATTGGAAGATTAGGGAACTTGCTATTTAAAAATATGACTAAGGGAGGAAAGACTGCTTTTTTTAAGGGTGCAAAATATTCTAATAAGGTTGTTAGCCAAATGAAAAAAGCGGATGATATAGTTCATAGTTTTCCTAAAAGCGTAGATGGATATGCTACTAAATTTGGTCAATGGAGTATAAAAATAGGTGCTGACGGAAAAGTTTACCAGTGGTTGGAAATGCCAGGCAGCTATGGAGGTAAAACAGGTGTGTTTGAATATATTAAGGATGCCAACGGAATAATTAATCATAGATATTTTAAAATACCATAAATTATGAAATCACTGTTAAGTTATTTGGATTTTCCTTTAGAAGATGGAAAACCTTTGTCGGAAATAAATCCGGGGAGTGATGATATTGCATTAACAATAAAAGATGTTTTGCACGTATTGAATATATTAAATAAAAATCAGGTTGCTATTTTGGGAGGTGAAATATTTTCCGAAAAAGAAAATGGTAAACTTGTATATGCTTACCAGTTCTGGGGAGATGGGCAAGAATTCCATTGCTTGGATTGGTATTGTGATAAAACTGATTATGAAACTCAAGAAGATTATGTCAAACGAAGTTATGATATTGCTAAAGATAGCATTAAAATTGCAAATGACGTCGCCAAACGTTTAGGCAAAAGATGCTATGTAGCTATCTATATATAGATTAGCACATTTTTATTAGCGAGAGAAACTATTGAAAAAGTTGTAGGGAATGTATTCGCTTTGGGAATTGGAAGAATTCATGAAATTAAATAAAACCAGAAAGTTAAATCCGCAGGAGGAGAAGCTTTTAGAAGAATTGATAGTGCGGTCAAATAAAAATATTCTTTCTACTTGGAAGAGTGATTTGATAGTTTCTTCTTTAGATGATGGAGGAATGGGAAGTTTAGCATTATTTCCTGGTAATACGATTAATGAAGATCGTCATTTTGGTTCGCAAGTAAGTGAATGTCAATTTAGAGATGTTGATGGAGTGTTGGTAATAGCTTCCTTATATTTAGATAAAGATGATAAACTTTTCGAAATGAATATTTGGAAAGTTGATTTCAGTAAGCTGATAAAGATTCCATCACATTTTGAAAATGTTAGTTTTGAGAATTCTAACATACTTAATTGAAATAGTTGTGATTAATAGAAGAAGGATATAAAATAATTATGAAACTAAAATTTGTGCTTTTATTACTTGTATTATCAAGTACTTTATTTAGTCAAGAGATAAGCATTCCAGTTTCTCCCAATATTTCTTCACTGGGCGAATACGGTAATTTCCCTATAGGGTATCATACAGGGACACCCGTAATAGAATTCCCTTTTTATGAAATTAATTTGGACGGATTAATTATTCCAATTAAATTAAAGTATAATTCTTCCGGAATCCGGGTGGATCAAAGTGCCGGTTGGGTTGGTTTAGGCTGGGCTTTGGAAACGGGGGGGCACATTACTAAAGAAGTAAGAGGATATAATGATTTTATTTATGACGATGTATCAGCTCCGGGGGGGACATCTTCGGGATATTATTATGTGTACTCAGGAAATTATGGAAAGTTTCTTCATAAGCTTAGCTATGATCCGAAAACAGGAATAATAACAGGAGGAGAGAATTTAATGTCCGATGAAACATATGCAGTTTCAAATTGTGATAACGAACCGGATTTATATCATTTTAATTTCTGTAACTATTCTGGTACCTTCTATTTTAAGCCGCATGAGGCAGGAGAACCTGCTTCCGATTTTATTAAACCTATTATTAAATCTTCAAACCAATATTTGGATATTACATATAATAAAGTAGAAGGATCATGGTGCATAATTGACCAGCAAGGATTCAAATTCATTTTTGAACCCAAAGAGCGTACTTGGGTTTATGTTGAAAAGACAAAATATGAGACTCCGGAATTTAGTAGAGATAAAAACAGATTGAATCTTGGGAAGAGAGGAGCTATAACTGATACAAGTTGCTTATTGCAATCCATTGAATCTCCCAGAGGCAAAAAGGTAAGTTTTACATATAATGTAGAACATTCCAGTACCCCTATAATGACTTCTCATAATTTTGATATTCCAATACTAATGGAAGGATTAAATGGGATAACGATCGGAGGTGGAGGATATAATAGTTACAACTACACTTATTCTAAAATAAGCCAATTACTACCTAAAACTATTGAGTTTAGCGAGGGGAGCATTTCTTTTATAACCTCCGGAAGAACGGATTTGGATCTTTTTTTAGATAATTATGATGTCCGATCAGCTCTTACTCCCTTAAGACCGCAAAAATTAGACAAAATTATTATTAAAGACTTAGCAGGTAACGATGTTAAGAATATTAGGTTCAACTATAATTATATGGGAGATAGCACTGATTATAAACTTTGCCGATTAATGCTTAATTCGTTTGAAATCACTGATAAACAAGGACAAGGGAAGCATCAATATAAATTTTCGTATAAAAGTGGAGTTTTACCAGCTAAGAATTCATATAGTACAGATATGTGGGGATATTATAACGGAGCTATAAATAAAGTTCAATTTCCGACTTACACAACTTTAAAAACCAAAGCTAATACAAATAATATTTATAAATATCCGGAATCCTATTTAGATGAAGGTGCCAATAGGTTTACACACGATGCATACATCCAATATGGGACTTTAGATATGATTGAATATCCAACCGGAGGTAAAACCCGGTTTGTATATGAGCCACATGATTTTCAAGATGGAACTAATAGTGGATTTATAAGGAAGGTTCTTCCTTATTCTTCTCTTTCATACAGTCCGGATAATAGTTCCCAGCAAAGTAATGCTTTTACTTATGGAAAGGATTTTGTCTTAGAGGAAGATTCATATTTAAGGCTGACGTATCATTATCATATAAACAATTCGCTCAAGCCAGCTTTGCCTACTTCAGGTCGCATAATTCTTCAGGAAAAAACGGGAAGCAAATATGTGGACTTATATGATAAAACGATTTATATTGTTAAAAATGACGAAACAATAAACTTTGATAGGGATGCTATTTATCTTAAAAAAGGGACTTATAGAATCAATCTATGGAGGAGTGACAAAGGAGATAATGGACAGGATATAAATTTTAACTACCACGTAACTGCAAATGCAGTGGCCTTTATCTGGCATAATGAGAGCAAAGGGGGAGGGCTTAGAATAAAAGAAATCCAGAATATAGACAATGGAGTAATAGTAAATAAGAAACAATATTCTTATTCGGAGAATGGAATGTCTTCAGGTTGTTTATTATCAACACCGGATTATGCTTTCTTACAGATATTGGATCCGACAATAAGAAGTAGTCTTTATTATTCATTATTATGGAATGAAATGGTGAAATTTATGCCTTGCTATAAAGGATTCAGTCCAAATTGGGGGACACCTTTTATCCCTAATAATGGTGCTGCTCCACAAGTGGTATATAAATATGTTGAAGAAAAGAATGTGGATATAAATAACAAAACAACTGGAAAAACAACTTATCGATATATGGCAGAACCGCTTAAAACAAAAATTCCGTTTCCATTACCCAAAGACTATCATGTAGGGAATGGTTCTTTATTGGAGGAAGCTTATTACGATAGTGACGGAATGCTATTAAAGAAAAAAGTATTCAGCTATTCTTTCAAATCTATACCAAACGCCCCAACTTCATATATACCTAAATTTTATGAGCCGGGTCAAAATTCTCTCGGATTGATGTTTTACGAGATTAAACCTGAATTTTGGAGTTTGGATTCTACTTTAGAAACAGATTATTTTGATCATGGACGAAATTTTGCCAGTAAACGTACAGGATATAAATATGATATGAAGAATCGTCTCGTAAATATTCAAACGGTTACTTTTGGAAACACTTCTCTCGTTACCCGAACTAAATTTGCAAAAGACTTTACGGATCAAATAACAGGGAAAATGGTAGAAAAAAATATGATTGGAATTCCTCTTGAGACGATTACTCTGAAAGATGAAAAAATCATCTCCGGTAGTAAAACACAATATGTTTTTAATGCCGGATTGAATGCTGTTTTGAAGAAGGGTTCCTGTACATTGAAGCAAGTGCCATCTTTGACATTGGCAAATAATTATTCCCAATATTTTGAAGAGGATTATACGGTATCTAAATATGATGATTCTGGTAATCCCGTTGAGATAATAAATAAGGATGGGACGCATGATATTTATCTTTGGTCGTATAATGGGCAATATGTGGTTGCAGAAATAAGGAATTCTACCTATGCGGTTGTTAATTCGGCTTTATCATCGGTTGGCTTGACTTCTATTGCAAGTTTATCTACAAATACTAATCCGGACAAATTGAAATTGGATAAGCTAAGATCACAACCGACTCTTAGTGATGCTCGTATAACAACGTATAAGTTTATGCCTCTGATTGGAGTAACTCAAATGACGGATGCTTCGGGCTTTACAACCTATCATGAATATGACACTTTTGGACGTTTGATTCGTACAAAGGATTTGGATAATAATATGATTCAGAAAAATGATTATCATTATAGGAATGAATAGAAACAAGTATTGAGACGGAACCAATTTTCAAGTCAGATCACGGGTGAAGGTCTAATATATTTTATGAGAAAACTTATATTTAAGGAATAAGAAACAATGAAGCTGTCTCTCAGTCGGCTTCATTGTTTCTTATTCCTTAATAATATCTATTTGGTTAGGAAAATACCTCTTCCTTTTATTTGATGATATAAATCAGGCTTAAGCCGAGCTTTGTCGGACCGAAATAATTCTTATGCCCGCTGTTGAGCTTCGTACCGCAGTCTTGGCAGTTATAGCGGTCGTAATCGACACGGGCATAACCAACACCGACGGTAGCTTCCATGCTCCACCTTTTTTTCAATATCCAATGGTATCCATAGGAGACGCCTGCTCCGTACAGCTTTCCTTGGTATCTGTGGTCTTTCAATCCCGGATAAAGGTCGAATGGTAATTTGATTCCTTTGGCATTGAACTCGGCATAGTGCGCATGGATACCGAAGAATGAGCCGTTGAACTTTTCACACAGCCAATAGCGCAGCTCCGGTTGCACAAGCCAGTGCTTGAACTGTTTGTTATTGAACTCCCATGGGTTGTAATTGCCCGATATATCTAATGTCAGTTTCGGGGCGAGTGCTACTTCCACACCCAGGTTCATGGAAGTGGTAGCGTCATAAAGCAGATTGCTTTTTATTCCTACCACCTGGCTGTATGCAGCAAAGGAAAGTAGGCTGAAGGCTAATAATACTAAAGCTTTTTTCATTTGTTTCTAGTTTTATTCAATAGGTTGTCGGTGTACTCCAACTGCCGGATAAGGTTAGGTTGTCTACTCCTAACAACGGGAGGTTGATGGGTACGGAGACGGTTATATTATTTAATAATCCTTTTACAGTTCCGTTGAGTATCGGGCCGAGTACAGGAATACCTGTTAATATTCCATCCAAGTTGGCTATATTTGCTAATTGTACGGACAGGGTTAGCGAATGATTGCCATCGGTTTGGGCGGTATACGATTTCAGTCCCAGGTCGACGAACGAGTAATTGGCTTTATATCTGAAGTTGGTTGCGACAGTAGCTTGGATGGGGTCTGTTATATCTATAAATACTCCGGTTAGCAAATAAGGGCTGCCTACGATATTGTCTATTACCAATCCGCCAATGAGTCCCTGTTTGACCACATTAATCTTACGTACATCGAATACACCATTGAAACCTCGGATAAGGATATCCTTTTCGTCATATATGGTTCCTGGAGTAAAGGTATATTTGAAAAGATGGTCTCCCGTAAAAACGGATTGGACATTGAGACTTAAATCCATTGTTTGCGGAAAGTTGCGGATGGTGACAATGGCGGCATTGGCTTCATCCGTTGCCCAAGGATTCAATAGAACTCCTAAACCGGCCAAAGCTCCCTGTTGGTTAGCATTGCCCGTCAGTGCCATTCCTATCTGGTTGGTGAGCTGTTGCAGCAAATTCTGATAAAGGGCATTCACAACTTGATTTATCACTGCATTTTTTACAAGATCGACTGCTTTATCAAGTCCTCCGACTACATCGTACACTAAGTTGCCGACTGGACCTAAATTCAACGCATTTTTAATGGCGGCCGGAAGAACCGCATTGACGGTGGTTTGGATAGTACCATTGTAATTTAATTGCGTGACAATATTATTCTCTAATTTATTTAATGCTGTTTGTGCATCCACGAAGTTGCGGTGCAGGTTCAGCATACTGATAATCCGTTGCAACGTGACAGTAGGTTGTGCGGCAGCGTCCGAAAAGCCTATTTTTGCCCAGTAGTATTCAGAAGTATCTGTAAACTCGGCACCTGGCAATACGATGCGGGCATCCGTCATTTTTCCTTTATAATTTGTCAGCACGTCTGCGTACGTTGTGGTTCCCCCTGATCCGGGAATCGGGAACATGGTCTTTTCTATGTTAGCCAGGAAAATGGCCGTGTAAGTTCCTTTTGGTAATGTATCTTTTACAGCTGTAAACGGCCATGTAGGTATAGGGTTGGCAGGTGTGAGTATTACTTTCTCTTTGACGTACTCTCCTGCCGAGTTGTAGATAACATAACGGATGTGCCGGACTCTTCCATCTGCTCCGGTCACAGGCGTTCGTGTGATGTCATCTTGTCCGGCTAAAAAACTTACCACGAAATATCCTTCGGGAACATCGTCAGAGGAGCCTTCCGATGGTAATTCTTTCTCTGGGAGCGGTTGGGGAGCAGTCATGTCTTCCATCCCTTTTTCACAACTTGCAAGCAGAAAAAGGGAGAGTACACTTGTTGATATGAATAGAGCTGTTCTCATCTCCGTAATTGTTTTAATAGTTAGCTGATTCCGTCCCAGGCGTTATCGTCTAGGTTGATAGTACCCGTAAGAATGAAGACTAGGGTGCTGTTTATGTATTTACCATCTATTTGGACCCAATGGTTGGGCGTGAAAATGATTCGGTTGCCTGAAACAACGTTCGGACTATCAACTATGCTGATGGGATAGTTCTGACTGAATGTTCCGTAAGCTATTCTTATATAAAAAAGGGTTTTTCTTGCATCCGGTGTACCAAGCATATACTGATTGAAAGTTACTTTTCCGGCTACGGGAGTTTGCCCGGGAAATGTTTTCAGTCCGCTGTCTCCTGCCGTTTGCCAAGTGAGAGGTGTTCCGTCCGTAGCACGGGTAGCGGTGACCAGTTGCTCGGCTATCAGTGAGACGGATGTGATGTAAGTTGGAATATTTGTGAGATTCAGCGTCAATCCGCTTACGATACGTTTCAGTGTACCCTGAATATTATTGATCTGCTCGGGTTTGAAGCTCGTGCCTATGGATTGTCCATTCATGTATCCTACTGCCATGCAGGAGAAAAACTCCGGAATATCGGTAGGAGATACGAGTTGCAGGTAAAAGTTGGCAAGCGTTGTAGGTGAAGTTGCCGAACCGAGGTTGAAGCGTCGAGTAGCACTACTCTGGTTTGCAAAATCATAATCATTCCGGTTATAGCCGATGATTAATATCCTATAAGTTGTTGCCGGGGTCAGGGTAAGTTTCGTTACCACGTTCGGAAACGAAGACACATTTATCTGTTTTGCCAGACTGTATACCGGAATGAAATTAGCAGGATCGTCCGCTGCAGCTTCATTCGTTTTTTGGAATGGCAGTACCAGGATACGGTTCACGGAAAGTGTGGCATCACCGGGCGCACGGGTTAATACCTCATTATGGCTGGTATTATTCAGTACGTTATAGCTGATGTTTAGTTCTACGGGGATCGTTTCCTCGGAAGCTACTCCGATAGCTTCTTCCTGAGAGCATCCGCTCAGCAGGAGAACTATCAAAGTAGCCATGAGACCATATATTTGTTTAATGCTATCCATTCCTTTTGGGGTTATGATTATTGGATGATCAAATTATGGATAAGTTCCCAAGCCGGGCTGATGGAAATAATTATATTCTGGTCAGTCAACAAGTCGATAGGATTGTCATCATCTCCCGGGTCACTTGTACCACCGTTTACATTACCGGCTTGAACTTTCGTTCCGAGTGAATAGAAGTTATTGGCAAGGATATTGAAGGTTGAATTACCAAGAGTATCTTTTACTGTCCATGTTTTAATGGCTGTTCCGTCGGCTGCATATAATCCTAATGTAAGCGTAACATTGCTTACAGGCATAAAAAACGAACCGTCCAATTGTGAATTGGGCACTTTCACTACACCTTGTGAGGAAAGATCATTGCCTGTATATACGCCATTGGCTACAGACTGGCCGGAAAGATCCATGTTAATGATGTTGTAAGTAGTCGGAGCCGTATTGATTCCTACTCCATTATTCAGGTTTACCTGTTGGTTGGCATTGCTGATGCCCAAGCGCAGAAATTGAACAGTCTGTCCGTTCAATGTTTGGGGAACATTTTTGAAGTATCCCATGATACCGGCAACTTTGCGGGTCATATTGATACTTACACGGCTTCCCTGATCAGTGACTGTAGCAGTTGAATTACCTGCGAAAATTTCTTTTTCCATCCCGTTTGCAGTAATAGATGCTTCCATAGTAGTATAGGAATCACCTACTGCCGGAGTTGTTAAAGTGAAATTATCGGTTGCGTCACGGCCTACAGCTAAGAAATAATATTCATTAGCAGATAATTTATCACCGTCAGCTACGATGTAACGTTTGAAAGTAGTACCGTCAGACCATCCTGTGATAGTGTAAGTCTTAGTGTAAGTATAGTCGGAACCGCTTTTTGCAAAGGCGTAAACGACAACATTAGTGACATGCTGAGTGGCTTCCTGGCTGTAAATGCCACTACGTGACATTCCATCTTCAAGACTGTTAACCGCAGAAATATCGAAAGCTACACTGCCTTCAGGAATACCGTTGTCAACGTTCGGAGCAGGATCCTCATTGTCAGAACATGCGAACATAAAAGCGCTCGCCAATACAAGAAACATAAATTTTTTCATGATGTAATAAAGTTTAGTTAATAAATAGATAGGAAAAAACAAATCACTCGATATCCAGATGGTGGACTTTCGTCCATTCACCTTCGGTATAGGTCCAGATTTCCCATGCACCACCGGTTTCATCGTAGTCTATAGCAACTGCCGATATTTCGTTGCGGTGCATTGCTATATCCATCTGCGGTACTTTTAATACGGGCATTGTTGCGCGGGAATCTGTTGTATAAAAACTTAAGTCTAGTTTAGTTGTACTTCCTTGGGGCGTGGGAGCTACAAAAGTTTCATTGATTGCTTGAAGAGTGGTTGATTTTTGAATGTTCGTACTTCCCTGATAATTGAGGGTAGCATCAACCGATTGGTAAACAGGAGCTATTGCGAGGCTTAATACTGAAATATTGCTTGGGAAATTACGGCAGAATACGACTAATTTACCTTTGGCCCTTACCAACTCTACTGTCTGGGTTTGGCTGTCGGGTATTATAGACAAAGTTGCCTGAGCAGTATAAATATCGGTATGTTCAAGTCCATTCTGGTGGAGAATTCCTATCGGTATGGCATTCGTGACGTTTCCCCATACTGAGAGTTCGTATTTTCCTGCAGGGAGATCATTGAATGTAATCGTATAATCTGGATTATTGTCATTCAATACCATTATTTCGGATTCGCGTACTGTTTGCTTTGTAGCAGCATCTGTGAGGATGTAATAGAGAGAGCCCGAGAAATGTGAAAAGGGCTGTGAAGTACTTTCCGGAGAAAGCTCAGGGAAATGAGCTATATTGGAATAATTCATGTCCTTGATGACTAACTTTACGATCATCTCAGATGGACACTCCGGAAGGGTTTCCTTAATGCATGAGCTGGCAAGTACCGCCAACAAAACTACCATGCAGAAACTATGTACATTTTTACTCATAATCCCATTTTTTAATGTTACTTTTAAACGTTAATAAAAATCACTTGCTTTAAGGGCGCCTTTTATTAGGTTCCCCTGAAAATGGTAGTTTTGTTGCAAATCCGTTCGTTTCTTCGGACATTGTCGAAAGATAACATAAGCCATGGTGATTTGTTTTCATAGGATTCGATTATTTTCCGATCTGAAAATGAAATAAAGATTAAACGTCATTTCGGTCGGATGAATCTTTTCTTGTTTTAACATTATGCTTATCTTTACGCCCTGTAAAGTCTTCTGGAGAGGCTTTGAACTATGGACTATTAAGATATGCAAAAACAAATACACGCATTGGTTAAGAAGGAATATCGGGTTCCTTTCGTTTTAGTTACTTCTCTGTTTTTTTTATGGGGATTTGCTCACGCTATTCTTGATGTACTGAATAAGCATTTTCAAGATGTATTGGTGATAACCCGAACACATTCGGCATGGGTACAAGTGATGTTTTATCTGGGTTACTTCGTGATGGCAATTCCTGCGGGACTGTTTATCAACAAGTACGGATATCGTCGGGGAGTCGTTTTCGGGCTATTGCTTTACGGGGGCGGTTCGTTACTTTTTATTCCGGGAGAATATTGCATGTCGTTCAATTTCTTTCTTTTCTCATTGTTTGTCATTGCTTGCGGATTGGTATTTCTTGAGACGGCTGCCAATCCTTATATGACGGAGTTAGGAGATAGAGCGACAGCTGCCAGCCGCCTAAATTTGGCGCAGTCATTTAATGGACTGGGATGTATTTGTGGTCCCCTTGTCGGTGGATTGTTACTTTTCTCGGAAGACGGGTCGGGTGCCATCTCTTTGCCTTACACAATCATGGGTGTTGTGGTATTGGCCGTTGCATTCGTCTTTACCAGAGTGAGATTGCCGGAGATTACCCATGAAGAAGAGAAGGATAGGAGGGAAGAAGCAAAGGGGCTGTGGTCGCACAAACTCTTTATTTTTGGAATAGCGGCCTTGTTTTGTTATGAGATAGCAGAGATATCTATCAATAGCTTCTTTATTAACTATGTGGTGGATGATGGCTGGATGAATCCACGTGATGCATCTGTGGTACTTTCTTTCGGTGGGTTAGGGCTATTTATGTGCGGACGTTTTGCCGGCAGTTGGATCATGCAGCGTGTCCGGGCAGAGAAGGTTCTGCTATTTTGTGCGATTGCGACAGTAACCACTTCTTTTCTGCTTGTCTTGAATTTGGGAATTCTTTCTTTGATTGCACTTTTTCTAGGCTATGCATTTGAAGCAATCATGTTTCCTACTATCTTTGCCCTTTCGTTAAGAGGGCTGGGGAAACACACCAAACGAGCATCTTCTTATCTGATGATGTCACCGATTGGAGGAGCTGTCGGTCCGTTGATGATGGGGTATGTAGCTGACCGGACAACAATGTCGTTCTCTTTTATCGTGCCGTTACTTTCGTTTGTGGTCGTCATGCTGTATGCATGGAAGACAAATGTAAAAAGAACAGTTTGAAAACACTTAAAATAGACAAAACCATGAAAAGAAAGATGATTTTTTTATTGTTCCTGCTTTGTGCTTTTGCTTTGCAGGCTCAGGAAATGTATAAAACCGATACTGATCTCTCTTATGTATCTGCTTCCGAAAAGGATGCTTACCGTAAAGAGCGCTGTAAACTGGATGTTTATTATCCGGAAGGAAAGAAAGATTTTCCTACTATTGTCTGGTTCCATGGGGGTGGATTGGAAGTAGGAGGAAAACATATTCCTCATGAATTGATGAATAAGGGATTTGCTGTTGTGGCCGTTAACTATCGTTTGAGTCCGAAAGCGAAGAATCCCGCTTATATAGAAGATGCAGCGGCAGCCGTAGCTTGGACTTTTGAGAACATCGAGAAGTATGGCGGCAGCAAGGAGCGTATTTTTGTGTCGGGACATTCTGCCGGTGGTTATCTGACGTTGATACTGGCTATGGACAAGAAATATATGGAGGCCTATGGGGCGGATGCGGATAAAGTAGCTGCTTATCTCCCCATAAGCGGACAGACGGTGACTCATTTTACGATTCGTAAAGAACGTGGGTTACCAAACGGTATCCCGATCATCGATGAATATGCACCGGTGAACAAAGTGCGTAAAGATACTCCTCCGGTTATTCTCATTACCGGTGGCCGCGACTTGGAAATGGCGGATCGTTGGGAAGAAAATGCTCTTTTAGCTTCCGTTGCAAAAAATATCGGGAACAAGAATGTAAGTTTATATGAGTTACAGGGTTTCGACCACGGAGAAGTTTCGGGACCCGGCTGTTATCTGATTGTAAATTATATCCGGAAGTTTATTCGAAAGCAGAGTTTCCTTCCGAAAGACAACCGATCATATTATTTTTTCATATCCTTAAAGAAGATTTGCGAATATGAATACATACCCAATCGAGACAGAACTATACACTGTCTCTCCTGTTTTTACATCTGTGTGGGCCTTGCTGATTTATGCTGTTTTGTTAGCATTGATGATTATAATAGGTGTCAGGTATTATGCTTCCTATAAACTTAAAGAGGATATGCCCAATTATGCTGAAAAAAGGATTGCCAAATACAAGGCAGAAATTGAGCGCCAAAAAGAAATGATAACTCGTCTTCAGAATGAGAAACGGGAGATCGAGATAGAGCATAAACACAAGGAGATAGCTAACATTGTTATGATGATGGTCAGGAAATGTGAAGCACTCCGAATTCTGAAAAAGGAACTCGATCGCCAAAAGGAGGCTCTTGGTAATGAATATCCGAGTAAATGCTATAATAAATTGGCCGAGATTATTAAGCAACATATGGAATCGGAAGATGACTGGTACACCTTTCAAACGAACTTCAACTGCATTTATCCGACTTTTTTTGATAAATTGCAGGAAGCTTGTCCGGAATTAACCCCATATGAACTGAAAGTATGTGCTTATCTTAAGCTGAATCTTCCCTTGCTCGATATGTCTATTTTGTTAGATATTTCGGTTCGCGGTGTAGAGATGGCACGCTACAGAATCCGCAGGAAGTTAGGCATTCATTTCGATACAGAGCTAATGGAATTCGTTGCCGGATTCAATTAGAAAGTTTCCGCATGTTAGAATCCGTAAGCACAATGAATTCCCAACATGAAGTGGGTATCATGTTTGCTCCATGAATAGTCGATTGCCGGGCCTAAATGGAAATGCTCCAGATGGATGAGGTCGTAGCCTATTTCGAAATGTGCCGAGAATTGGGCTTTCTTGGTGTGTTCATGAGTCTCTTGGGGTCCGTGTTCATGATTGTGCCTGAAAAAGGTGACTCCGGGCATTACGGCTATATTCAGTTTATCGAATATCTCGTATTTCCCTCCGACGCTTACCGTCCAGTGTGAACCGTGCCCCGATACTTGCTCCAGACTTCCGCCCAATGCCCAAGGGCTATGTTCGCCCAATGTGCGGAAGTAGTGGGCATGGATTCCGAATCCCCAGTTTTCATATGATGGGGAATACGTGACTCCCGGACTGATTCCAATCTCGTTCCGTGCATGGGAGTGGCTGTGTTCCTGTGCAGCTAAACTAAGTGGAAAAGCGAATAAGATAAAGAAGACAGTGAGGATATTACTTTTCATTGTTGAAGTTATGTTTATGGATTGCTTTCATATATTAACGGTTCTTATACGAATTCAGTTCAATGGTTTCTTGGATTTGTTAGCCATATCCCTCATTTATAGTATGAATTTACCACAACTGTGGTATTTCTGTTAAGTTGAAACATGGCTATCTTTGCATTATCATAAAAGTTTAGATAATTAATACATTACAGATATGAGAAAGATAGCAAAAAGATTGACGGATCTCGTAGGTAATACTCCGTTACTGGAGTTGAGTAATTACGATGCAAGTAAGGATTTGAAAGCCCGTTTGATAGTAAAATTGGAATATTTCAACCCTGCAGGAAGTGTAAAAGACCGTATTGCTTTGGCTATGGTTGAAGATGCTGAGGCTAAAGGTATTTTAGAACCCGGTGCAACAATTATAGAACCGACCAGTGGTAATACGGGTGTAGGATTGGCTTTTGTTGCTGCTTCCAAAAAATATAAACTGATTCTGACAATGCCCGATACCATGAGTGTGGAGCGAAGGAATCTGTTGAAAGCGCTGGGAGCAGAATTGGTACTTACTCCCGGTGCAGACGGAATGAAAGGTGCTATTGCTAAAGCAGAGGATTTAAAAGCGACTATCCCCGGTTCGGTGATTCTGCAACAGTTTGAGAATCCTGCCAATCCTGCTGTACACGAACGTACTACGGCAGAGGAGATATGGACGGACACGGACGGTAAGATAGACATTTTTGTAGCCGGTGTAGGTACCGGGGGTACAGTGAGTGGTGTAGGTAAAACATTGAAAAGACATAATCCGGAGATAAGAATAGTTGCTGTTGACCCAGCCGATTCACCTGTATTATCCGGTGGTAAACCGGGGTCGCATAAAATACAAGGGATTGGTGCGGGGTTCATTCCCAAGACCTATGATTCATCCGTTGTGGATGGAATAATTCAAGTGCAGAATGACGATGCCATTCGTACCAGTCGCGAGCTGGCTTCTCAGGAAGGATTATTGGTCGGAATATCTTCAGGGGCTGCGGTATATGCTGCTACTAAGTTGGCTGAGTTGCCCGAAAACTTTGGTAAAACTATCGTGGTGCTTCTGCCCGATACCGGTGAACGCTACCTGTCCACCTTATTGTATGCATTTGAGGAATATCCTCTCTGATTTGTAGAAAGGATGTGGTTGGAAAATCTTATTAGGAAGAAGTTAT
>OODP01001372.1_pt1 | contig 15161 bp, 16 predicted proteins | sample 1671011 | NCBI WGS metagenome assembly OODP01 (sample SAMN06348113, study PRJEB24527) | human gut metagenome | biome: human gut; feature: ankylosing spondylitis patient; material: feces | host: Homo sapiens | place: China | collected 2015-10
TGATACTTTCATCGAACAAGGAGATACGCGAAATAATGGCGCTCAATAGATTGTCAAACTCTGCACGGGCTATTTCATACTCTTCCCGGTGTTCATTAAACCACTCCCGGTTATTGTTTGCAGCGAGGTCTTTTAAAAATTGAAAGATAACAGGTATGTTCATTGTCATTCTTTTCTATTTTATAATTTTACAAACGTACGAATTTTATTTGTAACTAACCAAAGATATGGAATAAAAACATAATCAAAGCCGGTGCTTTTAACACATTTATCAAAAAAACAGACGCCTCTGTTTTTGACGTACTTACTTATCACAAGCCGGTACAATCTCTTTAATTAATCTTATATCTAATACTATGAAAAACACAATAATTAAACACGTGGGAGAGAGCTTTTGTTCGCACGGACATTAATAAAACTGTGTTAAATATAGTTGTTCATCGGAGCTATGTACATATGTTATCGCATATGTAGTTGATCGACAGATAATTCTATTGTCCTGAAATCGATCAATGCATTGAATAAAGTTATTTTTGAATAGGTATCGAGGTTGCCAATAAGGATATTCTGTTCCCGAATAATGCCTTGATCAATAAGGAAAGCTCTTTTTGTTCCTTTCAAAAGGGGAGAGACAGGCGTATACCATTCGGTACCATTATATAAGGCGATATTCGCGATGGAAGTATCTGTCAACAAGCCTTTTTTTACGATAAGGATGTCGTCCGCGTCTCCTCGTTGGGAATAAAGTTGGTTGAGTGCTTCACGATCACTACTTTTATAAGTATAGCTAATGCAATCTGAATATACTAACCGTATGCAATGCACCGGTCGGATGACATAAGGCGTGAAAGTAACTTCATTGATTTTTTCATCATATAGAATCCTGCATTTCAAGATTCCGGGAACTTGTTGTTCCTGATAGATGTAATCGGCCAGATCTATTACAGAACAATTTGGCCAAAAGTTTTTCCGGGTTCTGTTTAATCGTTCGTTGTGATAGGCTATGTTTTGGATCACTCCATCTTTTATTTGCAGAGTTTCAATAAATGGGTACATATACTTTCTGTTTCATTTCATTGTATTCACTTTCAACTTCACTTTTGCACGTGATCCCACCGCCACTTTTAAAATAAAATTTTCCATCAGCATGTTGTTCGATGAAACGTATCATCACTGCACTGTCCAGGCTTTCTCCGTCAAAGAATCCGGTAATGCCGGTATAAAAACCCCGTTGATAGTTTTCAGCATGAGCAATGATATTCATCGTTTTGCATTTGGGGGCTCCTGTGATAGAGCCTGCCGGAAGTAAGCTGAAGAGGATATTGCCAAGTCTGGAAAGGTAATTGTCAGGTAGCGTTCCCCGGATTTCGGAACTTGTCTGAAATATGGGGCCGGAATTAGTTTGCAAAGTATCGATATATCGGTAACGGGAAACGTGTATGTTTTCGGCTACCATACTTAAATCGTTGCGTATCAGATCGACAATGGTTGCATGTTCGGCAGCTTCTTTTACGTCATTCATCAATTTCTGTCCGGCATTTGGTAACTTGGCATCAATGGTTCCTTTCATCGGAAAGGAGCATATCTGTTTATCTTTAATACGGATAAAAATTTCGGGTGAAAACACTACAAATGAATCTTTAATCCAAAGTTTATACAATGCTTTGGAATGAAGAAATATTTCTTTCAATGACAAATTAGTGTCAATTGGTGTGATACATGTCAGATTTGTCAAGAAACTATTACCGCTCATTATATTCTTTTGCACATGATCAAAAGAATGTTTGTATTGATCAAAACTCTGTGGATAGGTTTTCCATTCGATCTCTTTTTTCAAGGGAGATAAAGGGGAGTTGCAATTTGTAAAACCATTTAAGTTATACAAGATAAACCTTGAATCAAGGTTATCCGCTTCCTCTATATATGAACAATCTTTTAGGTAATTGATGATGAATATGAAAGCTTTCCTTTCTTGAGTCAGTCGATTGATCTTTTGGATAGCTTGCTCCCGGTTATATGGTTGTAACATAAGTCTTAAAATATATAGGTATTTAACCGTGCTTAAAATACTATTTAAGATACTGTTAAATACCTATTCCTATAGATATAAAATACGTATTTTTGTATGTTTCGTTTTACAACGTTAATTTCAATATTTTTCCATTATATCCCTGTAACGGCAATTCAGTTGGCTTGTAAGGTAACAGGGAGATGTTTTCTGTTTTTCCGCTCAGAAGATCAGTAGCTTTATAAGTATCGATCTGTGGGATTTGCAAGAAATCGAAAGCGTGTGACGGAATGTTGATGGCAATCTCAACCGGCTGAGCATCGAAATTTACGGCTATCAGCAATACTTCATTTTTATATTTACGCATAAAGGCATATTGTTTATGCTCATTGAAACGCCATCCATCTACATTAGCATACATCAGGTCAAAAAATACCCCTTGAGCTATTGCTTTTTCTTCATTGCAAAGATTAAGAAGTTTTTGATAAATGCCGTATAGATGCTTCTGTTCCTCGGTGAGCATTTTACCGTCAAATTTTCCTCCATTTCTCCAACGACGTATTGTATCCACGCTCCAGTAATCGAAAATGGTAGTACGTCCGTCTCGTCCACTGAAACCTTCACTATCCATGCCTAACTCTCCAAATTCCTGTCCAAAGTAAATCATCATTGGATTGGTGTTCATACAGGTAGAAACGATGAGGGCAGGAATTGCCTTCCGAGGATCACCGGCAAAGAAATCGGAAGCAATTCGTTGCTCATCATGGTTTTCGAGAAAATTGAGCATTCTTTTTTCTATTCCGCCCAAACTTTGCCAGCTACGGGTAATAGCTGTGGCAGATTCGTACCCGCAGGTTACATTGCGTAACGTATCATACAAACCTACTTTATCATACAGATAGTCGAATTTGCCGCGAAATAAGTAGTTTTTATATTCATTCGGATTGTAAACTTCTGCAATAAAAATAAGATCAGGATATTTTTCTTTAACCTGTGGCACAGCCCATTCCCAAAATTCAACGGGAACCATTTCTGCCATATCACAACGGAATCCATCGATACCTTTGGAAGCCCAAAATAATAGAATATCGAACATCTTGATCCAAGTGTCAGGAGTGGGGGAGAAGTGGCAAGTTCCTCCATTCAGATAATCTACCCCATAGTTCAACTTCACCGTTTCATACCAGTCATTAATGTTGGGATATGCATCGAAACGATTGTTACCGGTAGCTTTGGCAGGACGTTCATGATAGGACTCCGCGGCACTACCTTTCATATCAAACTGACCATGAAGTTCCGATTGTGGAATATAGTAGAAATTGTTGTATGGGCTGAAAGCATATTTCGGATCATCATTTGCTCCTAATTCTACCGTCCCATCGGGTTGTACATCCGAATGATATTGGCGGGCTACATGATTAGGGACGAAATCGATAATAACTTTCAAGCCTGCACGGTGTGTACGGTTTACCAAATTTTCAAATTCTTTCATACGGCCCGGTACGTCACTTGCCAGATCGGGGTCTACATCATAATAATCTTTAATGGCGTAAGGCGATCCAGCCTTACCCTTGACAATGGCGGGATGGTCGGGACGGATGTTATATCGCCGGTAATCGGTCTGTGTAGCATGTTCGATAATTCCGGTATACCAAATATGAGTTGTTCCCAGCTTCTTGATTTCAGCTAATGCCTTGGCGGTAAAATCAGTCATTTTACCACAACCATTTACAGTAATATCCCCATTATTTATACAATGATTATTATTGTTTCCAAACAAACGGGTAAAGACCTGATAGATGATTAGTTTCTTCTCGTTATTCATAATATGTATAAGGTTTTATTTTAATTCGATAATTTTCCCTTCGCGCTGACTCTGATAAGCAGCCTCAATGATGCGAATTACATCCAGAATATTCTTTGCTCCGGTTAATAAAGGTTTACCTTCACGTAGATACTCGTAAATGTTTTGATAGAAGCCACCATAATTACCTGCAATACTGGGATATTTTCGATGAATTTCAGTTCCATTAATTTCGGTATGAATGAGTCCCCATTCCTGCTCTGATTCTTCTCCCCATCGAGGTTGGTTGGGCATTTCGCCACGTAGTAAAGCAGCTTCCTGCTTATCGACTCCGTACTTTACATAAGACCCTAATGTGCCATGAAGCGTAAAACGGGGTTCAGCCTCGCGCATCAAATAGCTGGCCTTTAGTGTTACTTTTACTTCCGGTGCAAATTTCGGCCGGAGGAAGTGGATCATGAAATAATCATCAACGACTCCATTGGTTCGTAATGTGGCGATATCGGCAAAAATAGCTTCCGGCATTCCAAATAGTTGGACGGTCTGGTCAATGAGATGGGAACCTAAATTATAAGTGAGACCACCACCAGACTTGCCGGTTTCTTTCCAAGTGTTAGGCTTGATAAAATTGCGGTAACGGGCAAAGGTAGATTCATACTCCACTAACCGGCCTAATAATCCTTCGGATATAATTTCCCGTACAGTTTGATAGTCGGCATCCCAACGACGATTTTGATAGACACTAAGCATTAGCCCTTTTTCAGCGGCTAGAGAAATCAATTCTTCCCCTTGTTCGGTTGTCGAAGTAAAAGGCTTCTCTACAATAACATTTTTATCTGCTTCGAGTGCCATCCGGGCATAATCATAATGCGTACTATCCGGTGTGTTGATTACTATTACTTCAATATCCGGATCTTCGACCAACTCTTCAAAATTTCTTACTATAGTAGCTTCCGGATAACGCTCTTTAGAAAGCTCTTTACTACGTTCTACTATTTTATAAAGTTCGAAATGGGGGTTGATACTGATGAATGGAGCATGGAACACTTGTCCCGACATTCCATAAGCAGCTAATCCTATTTTTATTTTTTCCATACGCTTCCTTTTTCTTGTAAAAGTACGTCCAGTACTTCATTGCCAACTCTATATCCTTGTTCAAATATCTCATCAGCTTTTTCAAGCTCACGATTGCTGTAGCCATTCAAATTATAAGGTTCTATAAGAAGATCGCAGTTCTCACGAGCCGGGAAAGTATTTGCACGAAACATGAAATGATAGGAACGCAGGGCTATACTGAGAATATTCATTTTGTATTTCTCCGCTTCCAGCGGGCTGACGTTGATGGCTACCACCTTTTCACAAGCTCTTCGGATAGTAGTGACTGGCAGGTTCATCAGCAAGCCTCCGTCCACATAGTGTGTTCCGTTTATTTTGACCGGAGTGAACATTACCGGCATACAGCATGAAGCTGCGACACGCTCAGCGATACTTCCTTTATGGAAGTGTACACTCTTTCCATGATCAAGATCGGTAGCAGTAATAATAAGAGGAGTCTGTAAATCTTCCAATTTCTGGGCTTTCAGATTACTTTTAAGGAAATCTATGAATTCGCTCAATTCGAATAATCCGACTTTCGGAATTACCATTTTAGTTAAATCCTGGAATTTATGTCCTGAAAAGTACTCCACGACTTTGTGAGGTTCATTGCCATCGGCATAAAACGCGCCTGCTAAAGCTCCCGCGCTGACACCGGAAATAATATCCGGCTTGATATCATGTTCTAGAAGAGCTTGCATCACTCCCAGATGGGCAAATCCTTTTATGAATCCGCCACTGAGTGCAAAACCTATCTGGTATTTTTTGCTATCCCACTCATTTGTTACTACATCCATTTGCTTCAAATTTCATTGTTCGCCACGAAATTAGTAAAATTATGCAAAGATGGACTTGATATAAGTAAAAAACTCGTCACAAATTACACAGATTAGCACAGATTACCTTTCTTAAAAGAAATAATCTGTGCTAACTCCCCAAAAGTATAGTGGATTTTTAGAAGCCGAAATCGTCTATATCTACCTTTTCCTGTTCTGTCTCTTTAAACGGTTTTGCTTCTTTTTGTACCGGATTTCCCTCAATATATACCGCACGGAAAGGACGGGCAGGACAAACATATTCACATCCGCCACATCCCACGCAGATATCCGTGTTTATTTCAGGAATGGTCAGTCCCCCTTTATATGGCACCATTGCAATGGCTTGTGTCGGACAATGCTCCGAACAGGCACCACAACTTGTACCATCGGTAAGGACAATGCAGTTTTCCTTTATAAAAACAACATGTCCCATCTGGGTCAGATGCTTCTGTTCGATTGTCAACGGTTTGATGGCACCATTGGGACACACATCACCGCATACGGTACAATCAAAGTTACAGAACCCTTTTTCAAAGTAAACCGTAGGTTGCATTATTCCTGCCAGACCGTATTCCGTAAATGCTGGTTTTAAGACATGTGATGGACATTTACTGACGCATAGATGGCAAGATGTACAGTGCTGTACAAAATGATCACGGCTTATCGATCCCGGAGGCGTTATGGGATTTTCTCTTTTATGTGATTTTTTCCCTTCCAGACTGGCGGATGCCTCTTTCACTTGTGCCAGGGCTTTAGGTAGTGTTGTGGCAGCCATTGCTCCTGCCACTAGAAAACGACGTTTTGATGCATCCGATTTTTCCTGTCTCCTTAATGAAGAGAGAGAAGGGGCGAATACTAATGCATGTTTATTGCAAGCCTCTAGGCAATCGAAACAATCGACACACCGGCTATAGTCAATCGCATGTTCTTTGCTGTTAATACAGACAGCCTTACATTTGGTGGCGCATTGTCCGCAACCATTGCATCTTTCAAAATCTATGCGAACCTTGAAAATGGAGAAACGGCCGACGAATCCTAACAGAGTTCCTACAGGGCATATCGTATTGCACCAGGTCCGTCCATGTTTCCAAGCCAGATAGAAGATGATGCAAAATGTGACCAGTGCAATTACAAATGATGCGACACTTAATATGGCAACATCTACCTGATAAAAAGTATAATTCTCAAAACGTGAAAAAACAGATTCGAGAAGATTATTACCTGACATGTATACCGGCTTGAACACATTCGTTACGATACGTCCGTAAGCACTATAAGGGTCGAGCAAAGCCAATATGAATGTGAATCCCATAAGGGTTGCTAATGTCGCTATACCTACAATGCTCCATCGCAGTATGTTTTTTGCAGGACTGTAACTGTATCTCTTTTTCTTTTTGGATGTTACTTTGGAAATCCAGGCAACCATATCCTGAAAAATACCCATTGGACAGATGGAGGAACAATAAATACGTCCGAAAATCAACGTTAAAACAATCAAGAATACCAGTATTCCCAAACTGAGGGATAAAAATGCCGGAACAAACTGGATATGTGCCAAACGATGGAAACTGTTTGGCAGGATATCCGCAAAATCCAGAAAGTAGAACGTTATGAGTGCAAAAAGCACCACAGATATAATAACACGTATTTTTCTCAACATTGTTTTATAACTTAATTCGCTTTATGTTCAGTTTATCAAGATTCATCGTACCGATATTCAGTGCTTCCCCTTTTGCCAGATGTCCGACTGTATCTAAAGGCATATCACGTATTTGATTGAAGAACTTGGCAGCGGCTGTGTCCACAGCGACAATATCTGGTGAAACGAAGAGTCCTTTTGAAAGTACCACATCCGATGCAGAACGTCCTCGCGGGCCATTCGTCTTCATGATACGGTATGCATCTACTACATTCAATACGGCCTTTTTCTGCATGGTGCAGATATCGGCAATACATTGCTGTAAGTCGTTCTGATGGAAATAGCCCCGATCCCATACAATGCCCATATGATTTTTCATTGAGATGGTGAGATTGGCTCCTCCATGGTTTTTAAGGATGGGAACATTGATCCAGGCATCACAATTCAGAATGGCTTCATGTATTTTAGCATGCTTCATGCTCTTGCCTTTTGGAAGATCTATCCGTCGATAGTATGATTCGAGATGAGCAGGCATTACTTTTGCCCCGACAGCTTTTGCCGCAGCCTCGATGCCACTGTTCTTGTAACATTTCTGCCAATCATCACAGGTGTGGTCGAATACGGTCACTTCTTTAGCACCGGCATCAAAACATTGTTTCACGATCTCTTGAACCAGTTTGGGATTCGTATTCCCGGCCAATTCCGGTACTTTGTCCCATCCGATATTGGGCTTTACAACGACCCTTTGACCTGGTTTTACGAACTGTTTCATACCGCCCAGTTCGGTGATCGCTCGACGGAACATTATTTCCGGCTCACCTCCCATTACAGCTACAAGATCCGGTTTACCGGTATTATTCACGGCTTGAGTCAAAACGTCCATCGCTTCCGAACGTTGTATGGTCATTGCTGCACTTGCAATCGCTACTGTTTTGAGAAAATCCCTTCTATCCATATTGAATTATATTTTAAAATTCTTCATTATCAGATGATCCAGGGAAATTTGAAGCATGCTTCATCATAGAGAGCATAATCCGCATTTCCGTTAACTGCAAAAGTCTTGATCGTGGCGGCTTCGTCCATCAGTTCCTTCGCCAATTTTATGGTCGATCCGGTTTTTATCCGGTCGTCGACCAATAAGATACGTTTATTCTTGTAGTCAAAATCTATTGGCGACAACAGTTTAGGCCGCTCATACTTCGGATGTTGATATTCATCTCTCAGATTGATCTTCAACAGGTAGATTTCTTTTTGTAAGCGTTGATTGAGAATGGCTGCCGGAACAATACCGCCATTGGCGATAGCAACTATGATATCAAACTCGTCACGGAAAGTGATAGAGCGAAAACGTTCCATCACTTCATCAAAAGTCTTCGCCATAATCGTTATAGTTTAGCGATTGCTTTTAACAATGCATATCCACCAAACCACTGAATGAGCATTCCCGGAATTCCCATTCGAAAGTCTTGTGCGGCTGCAAAGAAATCTCCTACAAGTGCCCATTCGAATGCGCTGCCTACTATTTGATAAGATAGTATTACGGCAAGGATTGCCAATAAAGAGATCTTTTTGACATACCGTGCTGCAAGGGCGGCAGTTCCTGCCAGCAAAGAAGATTTGATCAATATTGCCGGTAATACGGAAGCTGCGGGCATGGTAAAGAGTAAATGATTGATTATCGGTGACAAGATAGCTGTCAGTAACCCCACACGGAAACCATATTTATAAGAGGCAATTAGCGTGAAAAAGTAAATAGGTAATAGAGTCGGGCCTCCTGCAGGGATCAGATGGCAAAGCTGGGGAAATGCAATATTTCCTGCAACAAATAGCAGGGCGAACAAGTACGTCTTAATGTTGCTGTAATTCAGTGAATAAAGTTTTGCTGTTGTTTCCATATTGTTTATTGATGACATTATTAATTCTAAGATAATATTTTAAAAGAATGGTTTAATCTTAAATACGGATTAATTCGTAATTCATTGTTCCTAGACCAATTTTTTCTGCATGTTTCAACCCTGCAAGCCAATCGGTATCGGGGTGCATCAGGTGAAATTTATCCCTTCCGCAAAGATCTTCATGATCATGTTTATCGGATAAACGGTTTTCACTGTGTAAAATCGGTGACTGAATAACAAGGTCGGCACATGCTTTATCCAGAGCCACCGGATCGAAGGATGCCAGTATTCCCAAATCGGGTACAATTGCGGCATCATTATGATTCCAGCAGTCACATTCGGGCGACACATTCATTATAAAACTAACATGGAAATGTGGTTTCCCTTTGACTACGGCAAGCGAATATTCGGCTATTTTGTAGTTCATGCGTTCCGAAGTATCCCCGGCACCCATCACGGCAGCATCGTATTGGCAAAGAGCTACACATTGTCCGCATCCGATACATTTGTCATAATCTATTTCAGCTTTGCGGTCAGCATTCAGATGTACGGCATCATGGGCACAATGCTTTACACAGATGTTGCAACTCCTGCAATTTCCGATATCTATCCGGGGTTGTGAGGCGCTATGCAATTCCAGTTTACCACCGACGCTGGCACATCCCATGCCTAGATTTTTCAATGCTCCACCAAATCCGGCTTGTTCATGACCTTTGAAATGATTCATACTGATTATGATGTCTGCATCGGCAATAGCAGTTCCTATTTTAGGGGCTTTGCAATATTCACCGTCTAAAGGGATTTCTCTGCAATCCGTACCTTTCAATCCGTCGGCAATGATCACTTGGCATTGGGCAGAGATCGGATTGAATCCGTTCTCCATCGCACTTTGTAAATGATCCACGGCATTTGCACGGTGACCGGAATAGAGCGTATTACAATCGGTGAGGAAGGGTTTTGCACCCAAGTTACGTAGTACGTTAGCCATTCTTGCGGCATAATTTGGTCGTATATAAGCCAGATTCCCGGGTTCACCGAAATGGATCTTAATAGCTACGAAATTGTCCTTAAAAGGAATCTTTTCGATACCTGCTCTCTTTACCAGTCGTTCCATTTTGTCGAGCAGATTGGAAGTAGGAGTCGTACGTAGGTTTGTAAAATAAACTTTTGATGTTTCCATATTTATATTATTGTAGCATACAACGATTTCTTTGTATTATGGTGGTGATACTTAAATGTGTTTATATTGTCACTGCACAGCAGTCATTATAGATCATCGGATTGGAGCGTATTCAATATGAGATTCTTCGTCTGTTGATTCAAGTTTGAAGATCACCGGTCGTAATCCATCATTACAGCTACAAATGGCAATTCCCGGTTTTCTAATCCAGTCAGCATAATAAAACACTTCTTTGCCCGATCCGTGTGCCAAAGCAAAAACATATTGGTAGATTGCTTTCCAAGCTTCGTCACAGAAACCTTCCGGTTTGGCATAATCAGCCAAAAAGACTTGTCCCTCCTGCAACATAGGACATGCCGTTAAGCCTTTCACCCCATATTCCTCGGCTAACTCTTTATCCAAAGTTGTCTTTAATACTGTAATTTTTACTTTTTTCATAATAATGGATAATGTAATTCACATGCAAATTTTGTTTGTAAATATATACAATAAATATGAAGGTACCATGCTTTCCTAGAAAAAGTATCGTGCCTTCATGATATATTTTCCCAATTAATCTGATAGAATAGAGAGCATGTATCTTTTAAATATCAAATTTAACATTGCCCAACCATTCCACTGTTTCCGGATCATAATGGGAAAGAAATGAAGTTTCTTTAGTATCCAATGAAGCTATTAGTTTCATGTCTTCGTCGGATAAAGTGAAGTCGAATACATTGAAATTCTCTATTATACGCTCTTTGTGAACAGATTTAGGGATACAAACCACACCACGTTGGATCAACCAACGCAATACCACTTGTGCTATCGTCCTACCATATTGGTGCCCTATGTTCTTTAGAAATTCGTTTTGGAATAAATTGTTCTTTCCTTCGGCAAAAGGCCCCCATGATTCAATCTGGACTCCACGGCTTTCCATCAATGCCTGCTCCTTTATACGCTGAAAAAAGGGATGAGTTTCTATCTGGTTGACCGCAGGAACAATTTCATTGTGTGAAATCAGGTCGACCAGCCGGTCCGGATAAAAGTTGCAAACACCTATAGCCCGTATTTTACCTTCTTTATACAACTCTTCCATTGCACGCCAAGAGCCGTAATAATCTCCAAAAGGTTGATGTATGAGATACAAGTCAAGATAGTCGAGTCCAAGACGATCCATCGACTTCTTAAACGCCTTCTTAGCATTCTCGTATCCGGCATCCTGAGTCCAAAGTTTAGTTGTGATAAAAAGATTTTCTCGGGGAATACCACTTCTTCTGACAGCGCGTCCAACAGCTTCTTCATTCATATAAGCAGCCGCTGTATCGATTAAACGATATCCTGTCATGATGGCATCATAGACGCACTGTTCACATTCATTTGCATCTGTTACTTGATAAACACCGAATCCTAAAATCGGCATTTCCACACCATTATTCAATCTTACTGTTTCCATATCTTTTAAATTATTTATTTTACAATACCAATTTCGTGTAACCAACTTTCTATTTGCGGCTTTACGGACTTTGCCCTGCTGCCACTCACAGTGAATCCTTTCAATATGTCGGCTTTTCCGGCATGATCGGCTAAGTCTGTAAAGCAATTCTGCTCGCCTCCGCCACCATGAGTACAGAACGGTATAAGCGTTTTTCCTGATAAATTATGGCTTTCCATGAAAGTCCATATTATCATCGGAGCTGTGCCCCACCAATTGGGATAACCGATAAAAACAACATCATATGTATCTAGATTGTGGACCTTTGCCTTTAATTCCGGACGGGCATTGGTTTCTTTATCTCTTTTTGCTACTTCCGTACATGCACTATATTCTTCAGGGTAGGCTTTAGACATTTGAATTTCAAAAATATCTCCATTGGTAATATCCTTGATCTGGTTCGCCAGGGTACGGGTATTGCCCGAACGAGAAAAATATGCAATCAATACTTTCTTTTGGGCAGATTTATTCTGCGCTGCTGAATTTACTCCGAACATCGTTATAATTATTGCAGTTAATAAAAAGATTTTAGTTTTCATACCTTTTCTGATTAATGTTTTTTTGATGCAACAAAATTAGGGCATTTCGTATAAAAAGTTTATAGACAGATTACTGATACTTTTACCAAAATTACTTATATTAATAGTTCGTTAATGATTTCACCACTTACATCGACACTGCAATTGCTATAAACTTAATTCTTCGCTCCATTCCGATGACGGTGGCACTAATGCCTCTTTCCCAAGAAAAATGAAGTGGAGGAGGAGGAGGGGAGGTTTGTTTTTCTTTTTTCGGTTTCTGCTCTTCTTTTTCTCTACTGTCCTCTACTCTTCTATTCTTTACTCTTCTATACTATGCTACTTAAGGGGGCTTTCACGTTCGGTTTCTCACTCGGTTTCGCGTTAGCTTTCCAGTTAGCTTTCTCATCAGTGATTATTTCGGAAAAATATCTCTTTCAATTCATTTTTAATCAATTGCTCCTCAATACTATCCTTTCTTGCTTACTCCATTTTTTCTTTAGGTTTTCTTCCGCCTTTCCTACCTTTTTCCGCACACTGAGCCCGTTTTCTTTTCAGAGGTTCCATGACCGATTCCAGTAACGGAGAGCGGAAAAATGTATTTCCGTCTGCCTCTTCCAACTGGAAAAGTCCGAAGTTACAAATCACTTTCTTCAAACATTCCGGTGTACAACTCCATCAGCGTGCCAATGCAGTGATCGATTTCATTTGGCAGCGATAGTCATCCCGTAGACGTATTTCGCATACCAATGCGATGTAAATACCATAACCCTCCATGCCACATTCTTCAATAAGCTGGAGGATGTTGTCATTCGCCATGTGGCAGACAGGAAACGGGGTAAATTGGTCATTCTTCATAATGAATGTGTGATTTATGGTAGAATACTTCGTTGCATTGACCAACCGCAAAGTTATGAATTCATTGCGGAAACAGGCAAGTATGATTTTACAGATTCGTGACAATCGTTTTTATGTCATGAATTTGCACATTGGTTCAAGGAACTGTTCGTAATCGTAATTCTTATTACCTTTCGTAATTCTTTATTTCAATAACTTACGACTGCGATTATCACCACTTTCCAATATACTCATTTGATGAATGGCTATTTGGTTTAGCTTAACAAGATGCTCTCTTTGTGCCATATTCTGTTCGATAAACACAGCATTTAGGTTCTCCATATTTGACAGACAGATCAGTTCGTTGATAGTAGCATAATCACGGATATTTCCTTTCAGTTCGGGATTAGCTTCCCTCCATTACCGAAAGCACGAAATTGTTACTTCCCGCTGCATTTTTAATTGTACCGAATTCGGTACAATTAAAATCGGAGTTATACAGCATTTCCCATTCGCCAAGATATTTGATAGTGCTTTTAAGGCTAAGTCAACGGAAGATAATATGTTCTTGCAGTTGGCTTCTTGCCATGTCTGTAAGGCTAATGTAGTCTTCCTCATTGTACTTGATAACGCTAATGTCTGTATTTTGAACGGTAATTTTTGCCTTTGTAATTGATATATTGAGTTTCAATTACAAAGGTCGCTATAATTTGCAAGATTATATTCTTTTTAATAGACTATTTAAAAAAATGATTACTTTTGCATGCAAATAACAAAAAAGAAAGATGGAATTGATGAAAAATGAAGTGGAATTTATTGCTTTCGATGCAGACGATACTCTGTGGGAGAATGAACTTTATTTTCAGGAATTTGAGAAAGCATTTTGTAGACTGTTAATCCAATACTTACCAGACTCTGAGGCTTCACAAGAACTTTTCAAGACGGAAATGAAAAACTTACATATTTACGGATACGGATTGAAAAGTATGATGTTAAGCATGATTGAAACAATCTGTCGTGTTACCAATGGCGATGTCAATGGGCATTGGATAAGCGAGATTATTAAGCAAGGCCAAGAGCTTTTGCAAAGACCGATCAAACTGTTGGATGGTGTAGAAGAGGTTTTATCTCAACTGAGTGAAAAATACGTGTTAGTGTTGGCCACTAAAGGAGATTTGTTTGATCAGAAAAGGAAAATATCAAATTCGGGATTACAGGATTATTTTTCCCATATCGAAATAATGAGTGATAAGAAAACGGCAGATTACTCGAAACTGTTCGATACATTAAACTGTTCTTCGCAACAGTTCATGATGATAGGTAATTCTATTAATTCAGATATTATTCCCGTACTGGAATTAGGAGGCCATGCCGCCCACATACCTTATCACATTACGTGGCAGCACGAACAATTTGAAGGTGAGATAGATCATCCTCGTTTTATTCGATTGAATAACATAAGGGATCTATTGAAAGAACTACTTTGAATAAATGGTTTCACTTGATGGAAAGATGAAGCGTACTCTCGTAGTTGAATTTCCGACTTTTGGGAGTACGCTTCATTATCATTACCGGTAAATGTAAGTTGAACCCTCCTATTTTTGTCGGAATCTCAATCTTTTTTAAGAACGGCAAATGAAGATTGTCATTTTCCCTGTTTCTTTGCCCATTCCAAACGACGTAAATCCGGTAAAGGAGTTACTTTAAATTCTTCAAACGTAGCTATGAATCCCTTTCCATCCGGACATGCCCCCATTAAGCCGATCATTACAGGACAATTATCCTGTAACCAGCAGGTACGCGTCATGATGTAATCTTTATCATCTCGCGAATAGAAAATCCTTAATTCCGCAACACTATTATAAAATATTTTTTTTAAGTACCTGAGCAACA
>OODP01001373.1_pt1 | contig 15142 bp, 13 predicted proteins | sample 1671011 | NCBI WGS metagenome assembly OODP01 (sample SAMN06348113, study PRJEB24527) | human gut metagenome | biome: human gut; feature: ankylosing spondylitis patient; material: feces | host: Homo sapiens | place: China | collected 2015-10
TAGTAAGTCATCTTCATATGCCATATTACTTTTAAAGACATTTACTGAATGTCCCTTCATAGCTTGGCCTATCAGATATCCTTTTCCTATCTCTTCCCAATTCCGGTAGTTTGTTCGGCATTGTTCTCCGGCAAACTTAATATGTTCCCATGCTGTGCTTTCATTGATATACCCTGCTTCGAATGCAATGCGTGTTAGATTGATGAGTTCGCCCATATCCCATGAAAGAATACCTCTTATTAAGTCGTTTTCATTGATGGAAACGATGTTTTTGTCATGTACATAATCTAGAAACTTACGTATATTATGTGCCCGGTTTACGAATAACTCTATTCCGAAAAAACGTTCACGCAATATCTTTTCTATTTCTTTTTTATCGTTTGAAGAGAGTAGGTAGGGTAGAAGAATGGAATAGGCCGTACGTTCTCCTTCTGTTTGAAGGAATTTTAGTGTCTCGGTAATGGTAGATTCCTGTTTGGGTTTAGTTACCCCTATAAGTATTTCATGAAGAGTGTCTTTATTGATGCCAGTACTGAGACTGTTGACAAAGAATCCCTTCCTCATTCCCGCTATAAGTCCGATAAATAAATCTTGTTTCTTAGATTTTGGAAGGTTGCAGTCTTCTAGGTTGCCATTGAATCTTAACGAAATGTTTTGTTGCTCCATACTCTTGTTTTTAAATTTTGTGTAACCGAAAAGCGTGAGAACTGTTGCTCTGTATCTTTCCTGGGGCTTCGGCAAGCCGTTATGATGATACAAGCAACAGTCTCACGCTCCATTCGATATATAACAAGAGTATATACGTGAAGGTGCGTGAGACCCGTTTGCCTATTACCTTTCATAACACGAATTTTGCCGAATTCCAGGAAAAAGATAATAAATGAAACGTTCTCTAATACAATGTATTAGCTCTCTCTCTTTGAGCTAATATTTTTGCAAAGATAATAAAAATGAGTTTTGCAGAGTAAGGAAGTTTAGTTTTTCTTAATTTTTGCTACAAAAATGGCGATTTCTGTTGATGAAATTATTTCTTAGCTGCTAATAATAAGTTGATTCTGTAACGGGTATTGCATTTCTTTATCTGGTTGAGAGATTGTTCTTTAGTTCTAACGAATTATACTATGTTTTTGCGGGAAATTAGTGGATAAGTTGGTTTCTCTTTAATTCATTTGATACTACTGGATACCTCTTCTTTTGGCTTAGTTGTACAAGAAAGGATTTTGTTCTAATGGGTTGGCACAAGAATACCTGTAGAATGTCACGCTTTTGCCAACGAATTGACAAGAGCGTGACAACGAATCGACACTAACTCGGTAATTTGGTTATGCTGAGCTGAACCCAAATTACTAAAGGGAAAAGTGGTATTTCCGAGTTTACTTCCTGCTTAATTTAGAAGAGAAGGTGACGGATTTTCCATTTAATAGAATCATTATTTTAGAAGAATTTGATTTCTTCTCCTCTGATTTCAGAAAGTAGTAAATTGGCTAATCTGCTGGTTCCCAATCGGAATAATTTATTGTTTAGCCATTCCTCTCCCAAAAGTTCTTTTACGATAGTATAGTATACAAGTGCATCATGAACGGTGTTGATACCACCAGCGGGCTTAAAACCGATTTTATTACCGGTTTTCTCATGATACTCTTTAATGGCTTCGCACATCACATAAGCAGCTTCTGGTGTTGCAGCAGGTTGTATTTTCCCGGTTGAGGTCTTGATGAAATCTGCGCCTGCATACATAGATAGGATAGAGGCCTTTTTGATGTTAGAGGCTGTTTTCAAAGCCCCTGTTTCAAGGATCACTTTCATATGGCATTCCTTACAAGTATCTTTCAGTTCTTGGATTTCGTCACACATCGTTTCATAGTCTCCGCTCAGGAATTTTCCAACAGAAATTACAATGTCTATTTCATTTGCGCCTTCCATTAATGCCATAGCCGTTTCTGCTATTTTTACTTCTATGAATGTTTGGGAAGAAGGAAATCCGGCTGAAACACAGGCGATATTGATTCCGTCCACATCAAGTGTGTTTTTGACTACTTCAGCAAAATTCGGGTAAACGCAAATAGCTGCTACATTCTTTAGGTCGGGGAATTCATCATCGAATTGGTTTACTTTCTCCGTAAACTTCATCACGCTTTCATCGCTGTCCGTACAGTTTAGAGTAGTAAGATCTATGCAGTTGAACAGAAATTTCTTTACTTCTTCCGTATTGTTTTCTGCTACTTTTTCTTCGATGATTTTATCTACTTTAGCTTGTATCTCGGCATCGTTCAGATTCGTGTTGTACTTAGCCAATGTGGCGTCATACTTGTTCAGATGGCTGTCATTCTGTTCCATTATCACTCAATTTGGGATTATTTATATGTCTTTGATTATCTCTTTTAGTCTTTTTCTCAAGGTTACGGACGAATGCCTCCGTTAGGTTTACTCCGGTTTGGTTAGCAAGGCAGAGCAGTACCCAAAGTACATCTGCCATTTCATCATCCAAGTTGTCTTTCTCGCCTTTTTTGAAAGATTGATCACCATATTTACGGGCCATTACGCGAGCTAGTTCACCTACTTCTTCGGTAAGAACTGCCATATTGGTGAGTTCGCTGAAATAGCGTACTCCATACTGTTTTATCCACAGGTCAACCTGCTTTTGGGCTTCTTCAAATGTCATTATTCTTTGTTTTTAGTATCTATGCATATAGTGACCGGACCATCGTTTAATAACTCCACTTTCATGTCGGCTCCGAATTCGCCTGTTCCAATTTCTTTTCCTAGTGAAGAACTCAATTTCCGGCAGAATTGTTCGTAGAGTGGGATGGAAATTTCGGGTTTGGCAGCTTTGATGTAAGAGGGACGATTCCCTTTTTTAGTCGATGCATGTAGCGTAAATTGACTGATAACTAGAATGTCTCCGTTAACATCAAGAATAGATTTATTCATCACTCCGTTTTCGTCATCGAAGATACGTAAATTGACTATTTTTTTGCATAGCCATTCAATGTCTTCTGATTCGTCGGTATCCTCTATGCCTATCAAAATCAGCATCCCTGGACCGATCGAAGATTTACAATTACCATTAATACAGACAGATGCATGACTGACTCGTTGTATTACTACTCTCATTTATTCTCTTCTTTACTAATGAATTAATTTTTTAGTTTAACGATTGATTGGGTAAATCATTCATTCAACTACTGCTTCTTTTAGAAAGGCAAATTTACGAAATTCGTTACAGAGTATGCTCTGCTTTGCAGAGTTTTCTGCGAAATCTTATGCTTTATTTACATGTATCTATTTCAATGCGTCTTTTATGAGCTTTCCTTTAGCTTCACCGGCAATGGCGCTTATTTCTTCCAAAGATGCTTCTTTGATCCGTTTTACACTTTTGAACTCTTTTAATAAAGCCGTTTTGGTCTTTTCTCCAATACCTTTTATCGTGTCAAGTGCAGACGTTATCTGCCGTTTACTGCGTTTGTCACGGTGGAATGTAATAGCAAACCGGTGGACTTCATTTTGTATCTGCTCTAATAACTTAAATAGGGGGCTATGTTGTTTTAGCCCGATGGTTTGGGGAGGGAAACCGAATAGTAATTCTGAAGTCCGATGCTTTCGGTCTTTGGCAAGACCAGCGATGGGGATATCCAGTTGAAGCTCTTCCATGACCTGGCGAACCACTTCCATTTGTCCTTTCCCTCCGTCGGTGATGATGAGGTCGGGTAGGGCAGTCTCTTCTTCTATGGCACGTTGGTAACGCCTTCTAACCACCTCTTTCATAGATGCATAATCATCCGGTCCTTCTACGGTTTTAATATTATATTTCCGGTAATCTTGCTTTGATGGCTTCGCTTTTTTGAAAACAACGCATGCTGCTACTGCATCAGAACCTTGAATGTTGGAATTGTCGAAGCACTCTATTTGCATCGGTAATTTGTCCAAATGTAGTTCTTGCTGGATTTCTTTCATTAGTCGCATGCTCCTTTGCTCGGGATTAAGCTTCTCTGCTTGTTTCAGCCGGTCGGCTTTGTATTGTTTTACATTAAGCATGGATAGTTCGAGTAGTTTCTTCTTATCTCCCCGTTGGGGAACGGTGAATACGACGTTATTTAATTCCATGTCGAGTTCAAACGGGATGATTATCTCACGTGAGAGACTTTTATATCGTTCTCTCATCTCGATGATGCCCAGTGTGAGTAGTTCTTCTTTGCTCTCATTCAGTTTCTTTTTGTATTCGAAAGTGAATGCTTGATTGATAGCCCCGTTAGTAATATGCAAATAATTGATAAATGCAGAGTTATTGTCGTCTTCTTCAATGGAAAAGACGTCGATATTATGTAGTACGGCACTGACCACTTCCGATTTGGAGCGGTAGTTTTCGATTAATATATATTTTTCTTTAACTTTCTGAGCTTCCTCAAATTTCATTTCAGCTGAAAGGTCTTGCATCTTCTGAAGTAACATTCGGCTTATTTCTTGGGTGTTCCCTTTTAAAATTTCCTTGATTTCATCAATGTTTTTAAGGTATTCTTCTTGAGATTGGAGGCCGATACATGGTCCAGCGCACTTCTTTATGTGATATTCAAGGCAAACATTGAATTTTCCTGCGCGTATGTTTTCGGGTGATAAATTTAAGTTGCAAGTGCGCAGCGGATAAAGATGTTTAATCAAGTCCAATACTCCATTCATAGAGGGGATATGGCTATAAGGACCGAAATAGGATGATCCGTTTCGGATGATTTTCCTAGTTTTGAATACTCTTGGGAAATATTCGTTTTGCACGCAAATAGAAGGATATGTTTTGTCGTCTTTAAGCAATACGTTGTAGCGTGGCTTATATTTCTTTATTAGGTTGTTTTCCAATAGTAGAGCGTCTTCTTCCGTATTGACCACGATATAGCGTATGTCGGCTATCTTGCTGACAAGCACCCTTGTCTTTCCCGGCTCATGCTCTTTGCTAAAATAGGAGTAGACCCTTCTTTTTAGGTTTTTGGCTTTTCCCACATATATGATTGTTCCTTCAGCATTCAAGTATTGATAAATGCCTGGTCTTTCCGGAAGGTTCGAAACGATTCCTTTTAAATATTCATTGGTATTTAATTCCTGATTTGTTTCCATCTATTAAAGGGTATGATGCGATTTGAACATATATTGTTTCGTAATGTTTGAATATTTGAAGCTGTTATGATAAAACGCGAATTCCACAGGTTACACAGCTCTTTTATCAATTTGTGTAGTTTGCGGATTCGCGTTTTGTGTCTGTCTTTTGTCTTTTTCAATGAAAGGCTTTATTCCTCTTTCAATTAAATTCTTTAAATGTTGATTCAGCGAAAACGATGTGGATGTCTTTGTCCCTGTCTGTGGGAGAATTTTAGAGTGACAAAACAGATTCTACTTCTACGTCATTTCCAAATACAGACCTTCCATTTAATTCTTTTAGTTCAATGATGAAGTTTACATATACCTTCTTTGGCCTTAATTTTTTCACAAGCTTGCATGCTGCTTCCATTGTTCCACCTGTAGCCAATAAGTCATCATGAAGTAAAATAATGTCGTTTTCATCGATAGCATCTTTATGGATTTGTACAGTGTCTTTTCCATATTCTTTGTCATAACTTTCTTCGATGGTTTCTGCTGGTAACTTTCCTGGCTTGCGAATGGGTACGAAACCTGCGTTTAGCCTTGTTGCGAGAATCGGTCCCATTATGAAACCCCTAGACTCAATACCTACTACTTTTGTAATACCTTTGTCTTTGTACATCTCATACATCGTATCCGATAATTCTTGCAACCTTTCAGCGTCCTTGAATAAGGTTGTTACATCGTAAAAGAGGATTCCGGGTATCGGGAAATCAGCTATTTCCCGAATGCTTTTAATAAGTGCTTCTTTGCTCATAATCATGGATTTATTTTATTTCCTTAAATGTTTTGTTTCACGTGAAACGCATTCTGTTATCTTCCCGAAAGTACTAATAATACATTTATGTCGCTGGGGGATACTCCTGGGATTCGACTCGCTTGTGCAATGGTTTCCGGATCAATCTTAACTAATTTCTGACGTGCTTCGGTAGAGAGGGATTGAATTGAATTATAATCAAATCTTCCTTTTATCTTTATGCCTTCTAAGCGAGCTAATTTGTCGGCTATGATTCTTTCACGGCCAATATAACCTTCATATTTGATTAAAATCTCTGCAGCTTCTATAACTTCTTCTTTTCTTTCAATTATTTCATCGAGTATACGTTTGAAAGCTGGAACATGTTCGGCTATATTCTCTATTGTTATTTGTGGCCGATTTATTAATTCTATTAACTTGCATCCTTGTCGAAGAGGGGTGGTGCCTAATTTTTCAAGAGAATCATTAATAAGAGACGCTTTTATCGAATAACTTTGTGCAAAAGAAATAATCCTTTCCACTGCTTCCCGCTTTCTTTTTAGAAGTTCGTATCGATCCTCTTTTACTAAACCTAGTCTCCATGCTTTTTCTGTGAGTCGCATATCTGCATCATCCATACGAAGCAAAATGCGATACTCGGCACGGGATGTAAACATTCGATAAGGTTCATCCACGCCTTTAGTTACAAGATCATCGATTAATACGCCAATATAGGCTTCATCACGGGAAAGAGTAAAAGGGGTTCCACCATGACAATTGATATGTGCGTTAATTCCGGCAATTATTCCTTGCCCTCCGGCTTCTTCATATCCGGTTGTTCCGTTTACCTGTCCGGCAAAAAATAAGTTCTTGATAATCTTCGATTCCAACGTATGTTTTAATTGAGTAGGATCGAAGTAATCATATTCTATGGCATATCCCGGTCGATAAATCACAAGATCTTTGAAAGCGGGTATCTTCTTTAATGCCTCTATTTGGGTACTCATTGGGAGTGAAGAAGAAAAACCATTCAAATATAATTCTTGTGTCGTTTCTCCTTCCGGTTCGAGGAATAACTGGTGCTGTTCCTTGTCAGGGAAAGTTACGATTTTGGTTTCTATACTTGGACAATAACGTGGACCTATACTTTGAATCTGCCCGTTGAAAAGGGGAGATTCTGAAAGTCCTTCACGCAGTATGCGGTGTGCTTCGGGATTCGTATAACACGTCCAACATTGCAGTTGCTTCAGATGACGTACTTGAGTGTCCATGAAAGAAAACTTATGGAAGTCTGTCTCTCCGTCTTGAGTATCCATTAATTCATAATGAACACTGCGTCCATCTATACGAACCGGAGTGCCTGTTTTCATACGTCCATACTCAATGCCATGCCTTGCTATGGATTCAGTCAATTGGTAGGATGCAGGTTCTGCCATGCGCCCTCCGGGCAACATGCTTTTACCAATATGCATCAAGCCATTAAGGAATGTACCAGCTGTAAGTACGATGCATTTAGCATGAAAGGTTACATCCCAGATAGTCTTTAATCCTATTATTTCACCGTTTTCAACGAGTAGCTCTTTTACGGTATCTTGCCAGATATGAAGATTGGGTGTATTTTCCAATACTTCTCGCCATGCCCAGATAAATTTATTACGGTCACACTGTGCACGTGGACTCCACATTGCTGGCCCTTTAGAACGGTTTAATATGCGGAACTGGATGGCAGTCTTGTCCGTAATCAATCCCATCTGTCCTCCTAAAGCATCAATCTCGCGTACAATCTGTCCTTTGGCAATACCTCCAACTGCCGGATTACAGCTCATCTGCCCGATTTTATTCATGTCCATTGTAATGAGACAAGTTTTGGAACCCAGATTAGCTGCCGCTGCCGCTGCTTCACAGCCTGCATGTCCGGCACCAATTACTATAACATCATACTTAAAGTCCATTCTTTCAATAGTTATGTTTCGAACGATGCAAAGTTACGAAAAAGGAAAACTACGGAAAGATTATTTTTGTTCTTTTATGAATGTTCTCCTGTCGGGGCCTACGCCTTTTATGATCAGCTTCTTCCAGTGAGGCGGCAACACGGATGGTAATTGGATGATTCCTTTGTCGGTAATTTGAATCCCCCCGAAGCCGTTGATTACGGCTTGTAACAGTCCTCCGGCTCCTGTCGCAAAGTAGGGGTTCTGGCTGGTTGCTGTTTCTGCAATTACTCCGAAAGGAGGACGTTGGTTAGGCTGAAAACTTTTTTTGTACATTTCATAGGCTTTTTCAGCTTCACCTAAACGAGCGTATTGCACGCAGAAAACAGAATAGGACATGGCTGGTCCGTTTTCGGGATCTATTTTGTCTGCATAGTAAGCCAGGTCTTTTCTTAAGGTGGTTGGATCGGATATTATCCCCAGTGGATACCCAAGTAGGTTGGCATCGGCTTGTTTGATCATTATTCCCTGATAGTCTTTATGCTCTCGTGTAGTACCATCATCGAAAGAGTGAATTCTCAAACTCTTGTAAACTTCCGACCATGCTCTGGGGGCTTTCTCTCCACAGATTGCCGCAGCTTTTGTCGCATCTTGAAGTGCCCGGATTGCAGAACCGTTGGTAAAGGCATTATCAGTTACTCCGTCTGCATATTCGTTGGCTCCTACCACATTACAGATGGAATAAGTACCATCTTCGTTCTTTTCTGCACGGCTAACCCAAAAATCAGCAGCTTCTTTCATAAGTGGGTATCCTTTTTCGATGAGCCATTTTTTGTCTTTAGTGATAGAATAATATGCCCAGCATGCTATGGCAACATCTGCTGTGATATGGTGTTCGAATGGTCCGGTCAATGCCCAGGAAGGGGTTGCTTCATTTCCTGAATCATCCGACTCCCAAGGAAACATGGCACCTTTATAGCCATGGATATAAGCTTTCTTGCGGGCTGCATCGAGTCGGTCGGTACGGTAATTGATCATGGATTCGGCTATTTCGCCATTGAGTAAAAGCATGGGTGGAAACATCCAGATTTCGGTATCCCAGAAGATGTGTCCATTGTACCCTTGCGCTGATAAACCCATTGGCGAAATGCTAAGCCTGCTTCCTGCCCGGCAAAAAGAATAGAGATTGTATAAAGCGAAACGTACATCCCTTTGAGCTTCTTTATCACCTTCTATGACGATGTCTCCTTCCCACAGTTCATTCCATAGGCAGCGGTGCGAAGATATCAGTCTCTGCGTTCCTTCATGCTTGGCATAAACGACCTGACGCTCTGATTCACCATAAGGGTCGGAAAAGTCTCGTGTTGAACAGATGACTGCAACCAAAGCAAAAGTTGCTGTTTCTCCTTTTTTTAATTGTTTCTCAACATACATGTTGTTATCCTTCTTGTTGGCCTGTATCGTATAGGTACTGTCCGGACATAGGAAAGATGAGGAAGCTGAAACATGCTGCGCTCCTTGTGCAGAGGGGGCGCTTGTCTGGAAAACAAGTTGCCTGCTGGTTCCATCTTGCATGGTTTTGAACACAGAGGTTGGCTTTCCATACTCATCAGGTACTTCCATTGTCTGAATTACTTTTAAACTTAAATTATCCAAAGCTTTCACGTTTACCCGGATTAACCCTGCGTAAGGCATATTTCGCAAAGCGCAAATACTATAACTGATTTCTGCTTTATTCAGCCCTGTGAACGAAGTATTATGTGTTGCTTCTTTCATATCGACCACTTGTTTCCAATCTTTGATATTGTCTTTGGTGATTTGTTCACCATCAAGTTCCAGAGTTAGGAGAAACGGATTAATGCCTCTTAAGACACGGCTTATTCCTCTGGGGCCATCGCTGTCGAATACATGGTTAAGAATGATATGACGAATCGAAAAAGGTTCTGACCAGGGAAGAATACCGATTCCACCGTTAGCTACCGGTGTCCCAACGTAGTTGGTAGTGTTATTTGCCTCTATTTTCCAATCATTGTTTTGTGCTGTTGACGTGAAAACAGATAAAATAAAAAAGCTGATAAAAAGATATTTCTTCATATGCGTTATTTGAGAGGTTATGGACTATGGTTGCAAATCTACGATATTTTTTGTTATATGTGACTTTTCCGTATCTTTGCAATAATTAAACCTGTCATTTTTAATATATGAAAAATATTCATCTATTCTCTGGTGTAGTAATAATGCTACTATTCGTTTCATGTTCACCCAAAGTAGTCACTGCTCTTGCTAAGACTTATCCCGAAGTTGTGTTACCTGATTCTGTCATTGTAATAGAAATGGGAGAAACTGTTCCTAATTCAGCCGAGGCAATTGGGCGAGTATCTGTAGTGGATAGAGGTTTTTCTACCCAATGCAAATATGACCAGGTTGTGTATTTGGCAAAGGAGGCTACCGGAAAAGCGGGAGGTAATGGACTTGTTATTACCAATCATATGGAACCTTCTTTTTGGGGGAGTTCCTGCCATCAGATATCTGGTTTGATGTTGCATCTTAGTAATCTGGAGGTTGATACTTTAAAAGCTAATCCCGTGCAAGACTTTCTCACGGTAACTAATGAAGAACGTCGTCAACGGATGGCACCCGCCAATACGTTTGAGATGAGTGTTGGTTACGGATGGATAACGAGCAGGCTTTATGATTATTCCGGTAATAGTTTGGGCCATAAAGGAGGAGTCGAATGGCGATTAGGTTACGAGCATGTTTGGAAGTCCGGTTTAGGAGTTGGATTCCAATATTCAGGCTATAGGGCTGCTTTTGACGAAGGAAATATGGTACTTTCTTATTTGGCTCCCGAATTGGTTGGTCGTACTAAATTGAATAAATGGATATTGAAATATGGAGTAGGTTTCGGACTTTTGCTTTATCATGAACCGAGTAATGATATGACTGGTTTCGGGGGGCATCTTACTATTGGCGTTGAATATATGCTTTCAAAAAACATAGGTCTTGGGGCAACTACAAGTTATGTCTCAGGCAGTCTTCCCAATGAAGATGACATGAATCTGAAAGAAAATGAAAGAAGCGGGATCAACCGTTTTAATTTATTAGGCGGCTTGCGCTTTTATTTTTGATTAGTACCTGGTTCTTTGTTTTGGAGAATGGTAACAATCGGTGGGGGAAATGAAAGCGATATATAGTTTTCTGAGGGAAGTGTGTTCGTGTGTACTACTTTACTCTCTCTTTATCAAGAAATCGCTTAAGGGGTGATTGATAATATATTCCTTAAGCGTTTTCCTTTTCAAAAAAGATGGCAGTGATACTAAAATAGTCAGATGAATAATAAACCTCAGTTCTCTGGCTTACAATTTGCTTATTTTTTATCAATGCAAAGTTTATTTCCTCATCTCCAAAGCCTTGTTTTCCGCTTCTTCCATGATCTCCCTCTCACCCGGTCCTTTGTCATTGATGCCGCAAAGATGGAGGATGCCGTGAATAATGACGCGGTGTAGCTCCGTATTGTAATCTGCTTCAAACTGTTCGGCATTCGTTTTCACTGTATCCAGACTAATGAAAAGGTCGCCAGCAAGACGGTTGCCTTCGCAGTAATCGAAGGTAATGATATCCGTATAGTAATCATGTTGCAGATATTGACGATTTACTTCCAGTATTTTTTCATCCGAACAGAAAATATAGGCGATTTCACCGATTCTCTTGCCATAAGCGGCAGCTACGGATTTGATCCATTCAGTCGTTTCACGCTTTTTGATATCAGGCATTTTTACGCCTTCGGTTTGGTAAGTTACAGCCATAATTGGAGTATGTTTTAAAAGAAAAATAAATAACTAATGAATATTGCAGCGATAATACCGGAAAAGTCGGCTATCAGTCCACAAGTGACGGCATTCCGGGTTTTGGTGATTCCTACACTGCCGAAATAGACCGCCAGAATATAAAATGTAGTGTCCGAAGCACCGCGTACTACACAACTGACACGGGAAACGAATGAATCGGGACCGAATTCTTTCATCGTGTCGATCATCAATCCGTTGGCCGCACTGCCGCTGAGCGATTTCATCAACCCTGTGGGCAACGCACCGACAAAACTGGTGTCGAGTCCGCAAAACCCCACTACATACCCGATGCCATCCACAAGGATGTCCATTGCACCCGAAGTCCGGAATACGGCAATGCCGACCAGAAAGGCTACCAGGTAGGGAATAATCCTTACCGCTGTGGAGAATCCTTCTTTAGCACCCTCTACGAAGGAATCATACACGTTTATCTTCTTTCGTATGCCCGTCAGGATGAAAAGGACGATGACACCGAACAGGATTATATTGGCTATCAAGGTGGAATAAGTGCCCATCTCTTCTCGAGAAAGACGGGTGAAAAGATAGATCAAGCCACCGAAGAATAAACTCAGGAATCCCATGAGTATCAATATTGGTTTGTTAATCAGGTTGATACGTTGGGAGATGCTGACAGTAATTACCCCTACGAGCGTAGAGATGAATGTGCTGAGTAGAATCGGGATAAAAATATCCGTAGGTTGTGCAGCTCCCAATTGGGCGCGGTAAACCATGATGGAAATGGGAATCAATATCAGTCCGGATGTATTGATAACCAGAAACATAATCATGGGATTGCTGGCAGTATCTTTTTTCGGATTCAGCTCTTGTAGCTCTTTCATAGCTTTCAATCCCATCGGAGTAGCAGCGTTGTCGAGTCCCAGCATGTTGGCGGACATGTTCATAAAGATAGATCCCATCACGGGATGTCCCTTCGGAATATCGGGAAACAAACGGCAGAAGACCGGACTCAGCCAGCGTGCCAATGCATTGATAAGTCCGCTGTTTTCCCCGATTTTCATGACACCGAGCCAGAGCGAGAGTACTCCCGTCAGTCCGAGCGAAACTTCAAAAGCTGTTTTCGAGGAAACAAAGGTCGAATTTATGATCTCAGTGAATATCTCAGTGTTCCCCGTGAAAATAAGTTTTCCCAAGGCTACGATGAAAGCAATGATAAAGAAAGCTATCCAGATGTAATTCAGAACCATGTTTGCTTGGTCGTTTTAGTAGTCAGTTTCATTTGCCAGATTCCAGGCATTGAGGAAAGCGGCTTTGGTGATGTATGTCAGTTTCTCGAAGTTTAATTTATCGGCATGGTCGGAAGGTTGATGGTAATCCGGATGCCCATCTGTGTGATACCAGATGATAGGTACTTCAAAACGGGCAAAAGAAGCATTGTCACTTCCTCCGACAGGTTTGTCCCAACTCCGGTAATCCGGTTGAAGACGGAAACCGTATTGGCGGATATCTTCTTTCAGCCATTCCCCGAAAACAGGATGGGACGCTGTATAGAAATACACCACATGTTCCGGACGGGCGTTATCCGTATTACGACCGATCATGTCGAAATTCAGATAGCCTTTAATCCGCTCGATGGAAGGAAAAGTCTGTGTGAAGTACTTGGAACCGAGCAGACCTATTTCTTCTCCGTCCCAAAAAGCGAAGATCACCGTGCGCAACGGCTGTTTTCCTGTTTCCATACATGCCTTAGCTATCTGTAGAACGGCAGACACACCGGAAGCATTGTCATCAGCACCGTTGTAAATCTGATCATTCACCAATGCAGGATCAGTTCCCAGATGATCGAAATGCGCACCGACAACGACAAATTCATTCTGCCGTTTGCCGGGGACGACTCCGAGTACGTTTGCCATGGACAAACACCGATGAGTCCCTTTTTTGATAGTGACGATAGAATCGGGATCGACCTCCCAGCGTCCTTTTTGTTGGCGTTCTTTGCGATAGCCTTCGAAAGGCTGATAATAGCCGAGGGAATCCAACGGAGCTATTCCGATCTCCTTCAACCGTGAAACGATGTAGCGCGCAGCCAGGCGCGAACCATGCTGACCGGCTTCGCGACCTTCCAATTCATCATCGGCAAGAAAACCGACAATCGCTTCCGCTGAGTGTTGTGTGATACTTTTTAACCCTTTCTCCCGCGGAGATTGGGCATGGATGGAGAGGACAATGAGCAGAAACCAGAAAGCTCCTAAAAATCTTTTATGCATAGTCGACGGCATTTATTATTGGACACTGAATGCAAAAATAGTTATAACTTTCCATATGCGGGTCTTTTTTTTGTTTATTTTTGAACCCGGTTGAATCCACTACGGATCACGCAGATAAAAGATTATGATCAAATGAAAACGAAGACAAAAGAGATTCAGAAAGAGTTGGAAGCCTATGTTGATCCGGTGAAAAGGGACTTTTTGCCTTATTTCTTTAAGACGGGAAAGGGACAATATGGTGAGGGTGATAAGTTTCTCGGTGTGGTAGTGCCCAATACCCGCCAAGTGGCTAAGCGGCATAAAGAGGAACCGTTCGAGGTAATGGCTGACTTATTGCAGAGCGAGTGGCACGAATGTCGTTTATGTGCGTTGCTGATGTTGGTGGAACGTTATAAGAAGTCCGATGAAACGGGGAGAAAAGCAATCTACGACTTCTATCTTACACAGACCTGCCGGGTTAATAATTGGGATTTGGTAGACCTTTCCGCTCCTTACATTGTCGGGGAATACCTGAAAGATAAATCCCGTGAAGATTTATATCGTTTGGCAGATAGCTCCTTGCTTTGGGATCAGCGTATAGCCGTTGTCGCTACCATTACATTGATCAGAAACAACGATTTCATCGACACTCTCCGTCTCTCAGAGAAGTTGTTACTGCATGAACATGATCTGATGCGGAAAGCGGTCGGCTGGATGCTTCGTGAAATGGGAAAGCGGGATAAAGATTTGTTGTTACAATTTCTGGATCAATATAGTAAGAAAATGCCTCGAACCATGTTGCGTTATTCCATCGAGAAATTGACGGAAGAAGAGAGGAAGTATTATATGCAACGATGAATAATGATGAATAATGGGGGCGTTATCGGATTTTAGCATACTTTGGTATGAAGTTCTTCTGAAGAAGACTATCTTTGTCTAATGTAACTGGTTTGAGACGGGTACGCCTACTTATTTAGTGAAATTGCTCAAGAAGCATCATTATGATTTGGAACGTATGGCACACGAGGAAACAAGTGCCGATGTACTCAATAGCATTGACGCTTCATCTACCGACCCTATTCCCGTCATCTACCAGAGCGGTTATCTTACTATCAAGGATTATGATCCAGAATTCGGTATTTACCGTCTGGGATTTCCTAATCGTGAAGTGGAAGAGAGGTTCATTCGCTTTTTGCTTCACTATTATACCCATTACAGTGCGGTGCAATCTCCGTTTGAGATAAACCTTAATTCCGCAACACTATTATAAAATATTTTTTTTAAGTACCTGAGCAACAA
>OODP01001385.1_pt1 | contig 15045 bp, 10 predicted proteins | sample 1671011 | NCBI WGS metagenome assembly OODP01 (sample SAMN06348113, study PRJEB24527) | human gut metagenome | biome: human gut; feature: ankylosing spondylitis patient; material: feces | host: Homo sapiens | place: China | collected 2015-10
GTTGGGCATAGCACCGGTCAGCACGCCTGACAATCAATTGGTGATAAGTACTATTCTTCGCGCTGGTCTGCCTTTTCATCAGGGCTTCCTGAGCTATTTCGACCAGGCTGAAAATGCCTTTGTGTCGGCTTACCGCAAGTATAAGGATACGCTGAAGTTCGATATTCATATTGAATACATCGCTTCACCGCGTATCGATGGAAAGACTTTGATCATTACCGATCCGATGCTGGCCACGGGTAGCAGTATGGAGCTTAGTTACCAGGCTATGTTGACGAAAGGACATCCGTCCGAAATTCATGTCGCTTCGATCATTGCCAGCCAGAAGGCGGTAGACCACATCGCTTCTGTTTTTCCGGAGGACAAGACGACCATTTGGTGTGCTGCTATCGATCCGGAGATCAACGAGCATTCATACATTGTGCCGGGACTGGGGGATGCAGGCGATCTGGCCTATGGAGAAAAGGAGTGATCCTGCTTTGTAAACGTCCCGTCTACCGGGGGATTTGAGACCGTAATTTATAGGCTGCTTTATGAAAAGCATTTAGGCCTTATAGACACAACAATTTTACTTAAAACAAGACATTTGTAATGAAGATCAAATTTATTTCAATTATAACCATTTTACTGTCTCTCTGGAGTTGTAATCAGAGCCGGACAAAAGAAATAACTTATAGTAATCCGCTTTCTGTCTCTTTCGGTGATCCTTATATTCTGGCCGCCTCGGACGGAAGGTATTATATGTATGGAACTTCCGGAGAAAAAGGTTTCAGAGCTTATTCCTCTGACGATCTCACCGATTGGAAAGAAGAAGGGCTGGTGTATCAGGGAGGAACCGATCAGTCCTGGAATGTAGATTGCTTTTGGGCACCTGAAGTGTATGAGCGGGGTGGCAAATACTATTTGTGGTATAGTGCCAATTGGAAACAAAACCCTACCAACGAGGAAGAGAACTTCAGGATTGGCGTTGCGGTGGCTGATAAACCAACCGGACCTTTCAAAGACTTAAATGATGGCCCGGTATTCGATCCCGGATATCCTGTGATCGATGCCAATTTATTGTTTGATGACAAAACGGGCAAGGTATATCTTTACTATTCACGTTGTTGCTACAAACATCCGGTAGAGAGTGAAATTGCATCTTTGGCAAAAGAGAAAGGCTGGTATGACGAGATTGAAGAAAGTTGGATTTACGGAGTGGAATTGAAACCCGATTATTCGGGCATCATCGGTGAGCCAAAAGTGATGCTTTGTCCTCCCGCCTCTCTCGATGATAAGCAGGCTGAATGGGAAAGCCGTTCGGTGACCAGCCAGGAAGCTAATCGCCGATGGACGGAAGGATCGTTTATTTTCGAACGAAACGGCCTGTATTATATGATGTATTCGGCCAACTTCTTCGGAGGAGCCGATTATGCTGTCGGATATGCCACCTCGGAATCTCCGTTAGGACCGTTTAAGAAGTCTGACCATAATCCGGTTCTTCAAAAGAACATAACAGCCGGGGGCGATGTGACAGGGACGGGGCATAATATGGTGCTTACCTTGTCCGACGGTCAGATGTTATGTGTCTATCACGGGCGCACAAAGAAGACAGGAAAGAACCGGGTGGTGTTCATCGATAAGATGGAAGTGCAGCCGAATGGTGAATTAGCAGTGCATGGACCGACAACACAAGCATTGACTTTGAATGTCCCTGTCGGCAAATAGAAAGGGAGATCTCTGTATGGCATTGCTTTAACAATATATTTTAAGTATTTTTGCAGTCAGATAAAAAAGCGTAATTGTGTGTACAAAGATTTTTTCAAGACTTATACAGTTTATTTGTATATTGCTTATTGTTGCATGTAAAAGTAAAACTGAACATTTCCCGAAAATAAGCGGACACCGCGGAACGAGTTTCATTGCTCCGGAAAATACGTTGGCTTCGATTGATTCTTGCATTAAATATAAAGTCGATCTTGCCGAATGTGATGTATGTATTAGTAAGGACAGTGTTTTCTATCTTTTGCATGACTCTACCCTCGACCGGACAACGAACGGTTCGGGAGCTATTGCTAATTGGATGTCTTATGATATAGATACGTTGGATGCCGGCTCTTGGTTTAATCCCGTTTTTAAAGGAGTGCGTGTGCCACGTTTGGAAGATGCGCTGAGAAGGGCTAAACAAGGGAAATTGGAACTGACGATCGATTATAGGAATGGCAATTTGAAAAGAATGCTTGATCTGATCCGGAGAGAGGGGATGCTCGACCATTGTACTTTCGTCTTTTATTCCGAAGATGACTTTAAAGCTTTCCGGAAACTTGCTCCTCAGGTCAAACGGTTGCAGGCCTATATTCGCACGAATAAGGATTTTGACTATGTGATAGACAGTTTGAAGCCCGATATTGCGGTGGTACGGCTTGACTCGATAACTCCTCTGTGGATATCCCGTTGCCATGAGGCAGGAATGAAAGTGCTTGCTTTGGCATTAAAGAGTTCGGCTCCGGATGAAGACTATATCCGTGCTGCGCGTTTGGGAGTGGATGTGATTGCTACAGACCGGCCGGAATATATTATAAAGAAGTTCGGAAGAAGATAATGTGCATCCTTAAGGAATAATATATATAGAAGAGGTATAAAAAAAGAGAGATTGCATCAGAACCGTTCCGGTGGGATGCGATCTCTCTCGTTTTTTGGTACATGCTGGAAATGTTTATTTCACTTCCCAAGTTTCATTTGTCATCAGGAGTTCGTTGAAATTGTGATATTTCTTTTTCCCTTTGATTTCTTCGATTTGAGCAGCCACGGCTTCATTGTATGTGGGAGCTTCTACATCACGGATAACGCCCAGGGCGATCGGGAAGTCGGGGCCTTCCATCAAAGCGAGCTTCAACTGTAATGTATTGTCTTCGCAGTGTGCATCGTGTACCAGAATATCCTTTTCAGTGATACCGTTTTCACCAAGCTTCACAACCTTCAATCCGAAACCTTGTTGCATCAATCCGAATTCTTTGTTTTCTCCAAAGAGCATCGGTTTGCCATGTTCCAGATAGATAGCGTTTTTGGAACGCCCTTCTTTCGTAGCTACGCTTTCGTGTGTGCCGTCATTAAAGATGACACAGTTTTGCAAAACTTCGACCACGGAAGCACCTTTATGGTGGGCAGCGGCTTTCAAAACTTCGACGGAAGCAGGACCGTCTACGGCAATGCAACGGGCAAAGAATTTACCGCGGGCGCCAAAAGCCAGTTCGGCCGGGTGGAAAGGATCTTCCACTGTGCCGTAAGGTGATGATTTCGTCACAAGTCCTCGTTCCGATGTCGGAGAATATTGTCCTTTGGTCAATCCGTAAATACGGTTGTTCAGCAGGATCATGTTCAAGTCGATATTACGGCGTAAAGCATGAATGAAATGGTTACCGCCAATGGCCAGTCCGTCACCGTCACCGGAGATCTGCCAGATAGTCAGATCCGGATTGGCTACTTTCGCACCGGTGGCTACGGCAGCGGCACGTCCGTGTATAGTGTGGAATCCGTAGGTATTCACGTAATAAGGCAAACGTGAAGAACAGCCGATACCGGAAATCACGGCAATGTTGTGCGGAGCTACTCCTAATTCGGCCATAGCCTTGTGCAGTGAGTTCAGGAAAGCGTGGTCGCCACATCCCGGGCACCAACGCGGCTGGCCTGATTTGTAATCTTTTGCTGTATATAATGTTTCGCTCATCTCTTATTCCTCCAATAATTTAGTGAATGCATCTACAAGTTCTCTCGTTACGAAAGGCTGGCCTTTCACCTGATTGTATTGGCTGATGTTCAGTCCGGGCACTTTCATGCGCAGGTATCCTGCAAACTGGCCCAAATTCTGTTCGGCAACTACAATCTTCTTGAATCTCTTCAATACCTCGGCTGTGTTCTTCGGCAGCGGGTTGATATATTGGAATTGGGCGAGTGCCACCTTCTTGCCACTCTTAAGCATGAATTCCATAGCCAGATGAAGGTGTCCGTATGTTCCTCCCCAACCAACGATCAACAGGTCTGCATCCGGATCTCCTTGTATCTCCAGATTGGGAATGCAATCGGCAATCTTGTCGACTTTGGCCTGACGTAGCAGGGTCATTTTTTGGTGATTATCGGGTTCTGTAGAGATGACACCTGTCTCATTACTCTTTTCCAGTCCTCCGATGCGGTGCATGAAGCCTTCTGTTCCGGGAACAGCCCAATAGCGTGAGCCTGTCTTCTCGTTACGTTGGAATGGAGTCCAGGTTTCAGCCATGTCCGGAGTGACATAAGGCGGGTTGATAGCAGGATATTCATCCAGATTAGGCAGTTTCCATGCAGCAGAACCGTTTGCGATGAATGCATCCGTCAACAGTACGACAGGAGTCATGTGTTCCAACGCAATCTTTGCTGCCATATAAGCGGCATCGAAACAATTGGTAGGTGAAGTAGCTGCAATGACCGGCATCGGGCTTTCGCCATTACGGCCATAAAGAGCTTGCAACAGGTCTGTTTGTTCTGATTTGGTAGGCATACCTGTAGAAGGGCCGCCACGCTGTACGTTGATCACTACCAATGGAAGTTCGGCAATGACAGCGAGGTTCATAGCTTCGCTCTTCAAGCAGACACCCGGTCCGGAAGTGGATGTTACGGCAAGGTCACCGGCAAAAGCAGCACCTACGGCGGAAGCGCATCCGGCTATTTCATCTTCGCACTGCACGGTTTTTACACCGAGTGATTTATGTTTAGACAGTTCGTGCAGAATGTCTGTGGCGGGTGTGATAGGATAAGAACCTAAATAAAGCTCTAGTCCTGCCTTCTCGGCTGCGGCAATCAAACCGTAAGCAGTCGCTTTATTTCCATTGATGTCTGTATATAGTCCTTTTGCCTTTTGATTCTTACTTTCTATTTTGTAAGTGGAAGTGGCGGCATGGGTATTTGCACCATAATTATAACCGTCATTGAGTACTTTGATATTAGCAGCTGCAATTTCCGGTTTTTTGGCAAATTTCTGGCGGATCATGGTTTCAGCAGCTTCGAGGTTGCGATTGAAAAGCCAGCAAACCAGTCCGAGTGCGAACATGTTTTTGCAACGAAGCACCGCTTTATTATCCAATCCGGAGTCTTTAAGACTCTCTTTGCACATGGATGAGATAGGTACTTCGAGTACTTCTTGTTTGATACCCAGCTCTTCGAACGGGTTATTGGTTGTAAATTTAGCTTTTTCCAAGTCTTTTGTTCCAAAGGAATCGGAATCTGTGATTACCAGTCCTTGAGGCTTGCAGAACTTGATTTGTGTTTTCAATGCTGCCGGGTTCATTGCTACCAACACGTGGCAATGGTCACCGGGAGTGAAGATTTTGTCTGCTCCAATGTGTACTTGGAAACCCGATACTCCCGTCAGTGAACCTTGCGGGGCGCGTATATCTGCCGGGTAGTCCGGGAATGTACAGATGTCATTACCTACTGTTGCCGACACGTTCGAGAAGATGTTGCCGGCCAACTGCATACCATCGCCGGAATCGCCGGAGAAGCGTACTACCACTTGCTCCAATTCTTTAACCATCATTTCGTCTGCCATAATTTTATTTACTAATTTAAATTAAGGATTAACTGTGTTACATTCATGCATAAATATCACCTTAACAATTGTTGCTCTTGTATATTCATTTACTATGCAGAAGGTTTGGCAAAGGTCGCAAAGTAAAATGACTTAGCAAAATGTTTTGCAGTTTATCTGTAGTCGTCTATCAAAAGATTTATCATTCTTCTGGTTTAATATGGCTAAAGTAAGGGATGCTTCCATGTTTTATCTTGGTTTTATGCTAATGTGGTTTCATTTTGTTACCGTTATCTTGAATAGGTAATTACTTATTGTCCTCTATTTTATATATTTTATAATACATATGTTATATTTATTCTGAATTTGCTTTCAAATATAGCATTTATCCTCTGTTTTTAGTGTCATTAAATCAGTTTCTGTGTTTCGAAGTAACAGTGTTATTCTTCTGTTTTATATAAAACTGAGTATTCCGTCTTGTTAAATCAAGAGAATAAGTTATCTTTGCAACCGAAATCTGAAAAGAGGTCCTGTAGTTCAACGGATAGAATAGAAGTTTCCTAAACTTTAGATAGGGGTTCGATTCCCCTCGGGACTACAATCGGAAATGCTAAATTCTCTATGTATGAATATGTTATTGATTTTCGATTAATTGGTATTGCATAACATTCCCATGATATTTTAGCGGGTAGATGATATCTTTTATTGTTTCGATGGACAACCACGTAACCTTATAGGATTCATTTCTCTTGAAAAGAAGTGGCAACGACTGTTTCAATGATTGTTATATCTAGGGAAATAACTACAATAAATACTGCCGCAGATGTGACAAATTGAGAGAGATACAAAATCATTCTTTAAGAATGCCGTCAAATCCTTCTTAAATAATCTTCCAATGATTCGTCTTGTTCCAAGTGTAATTTCTTCCTAATGCGGTAACGGCTTGTGTTGATCGTTTCGGGTAGGACATAAAGCATCTGGGCTATTTGTTTATTTGTCATTCCTATTCGTATATAGGCACAAAGTCTCAGATCGTTTTCTGAAAGCACCGGATGCCTCTCACTCAGTTTGAGGAAAAAGTTAGGATGTACTTCTTCAAAATGTAGTTTAAAGAATGCCCATTCATCTCCAGTGCCCAAGTGTTTTTTTATTTGATAGTTAAGAGCTTTCTCCTGTTGCCGGGGGAGGAGCCCTTGACTGGCAAAATCCTCTATTTGTCCCATCAATTCTTTTAAAAGCTGGTTCTTCTCTGCCATGATCATTGAATTGGAGGTCAGTTCTCTGTTTTTTAAGTCTATTTTCATAAGGAACTGTTCATTTTGTAATTTCTCTCTTTCCAATCGTTCATTCAATTCCCGGTTCTCAGCTTCTTTCAGCAGTTTGTTGATTTTCTCTTTTTTGCGTAAAATCCACAGTATATAAAATCCGATAATTGCCAAGAAAGTGACAGAAAATATAATAATTAATGTGATCCTTTTATGTTTTCGCATGTTCATGTCAGCCTCTTTCAGCTCTTTTTCATATTGTTTAATGGCAGCGCGTACTTCCAGTCTGTTTATCTCATTTGATTTGGCGTGACCGGTCGTTTCCTCTTTATATTGCAGATAGCGTTTGAGACATTGGTAAGCACTATCCGGTTCATTCTTACGATCGAATATTTCCGAAAGGCCGTATAATGTATGTATGGCGGAGTAAGCGTCTTTGTTTGCTTCTGCGAGTTGCCGTGCTTTCTTGAAATAAAATAAAGCAGAGTCATTATCATGTTTGTATATGTAGATAGCCCCCATATTAATCAGTGTATAGGTCTGGGAAGTTTTATTGGTTACGTGTTGTGCTGTTCTGTATGCTTCTCGCGCGTACCTTTCTTTATCGGTAAGTGTCTTTGAAACATAATAGAGAGAGGTAAGTATATCTACTTTCAACGTGGCATCGTCTTCGGTAATTTTATTTTGGAGCAAAGTTGTCAATATATCTATTGCCTTCTGTTGATTCCCCAAATGATATTGGCTGATTCCGATATTATGTTCGTTTTTCAATTCATCCGTATCGAATCCTCCTTTCCTGAAAGCCTCGTTTGCTAATAAATAATATTTATATCCTTCTTGATACTCGCCAATCCTACGCATGATGGAGCCGATATTAACGTATGTGTACCCCAGATTATAAAGGTCTCCGATCGATTTGAAATAATTCTCCTGTGTTTTGAATACACGATAAGCCTCCGGGTAAATGTTGCGTTTAGCTAACAACATACCCTTTACAAATGATATTCTTGCAAAATCATAACTATATGCCGCAGAATCAGCCTTTTCCAAAGCTTGGAGGATCAATGCTTCGGTCTTTTCCGTGTTCGTTTCAAATTGCAGCCATGCATCCCAGTATAGTGCGCGAACCAGTAGATTGGGGTTCTTTTTTTGTGTGGCAATTTGGTACATATCGTTGACAAGCGGATAGAATTCCATCCGGTTATTGCTTTTGCAGCTTGTCATCTCGAGTTGAATGCCCAATGAGTCGAAAGCCATATCGATGGCTTTCCATCTATAAGGATTGCTTCCCCAAATTGGGAGTTGGCATGAAATCAGACATAAATATATTAAAAATGCATTTTTCATGCTACAAAGATAATGAAATTGACATTTGTACATCATTTGTCTATTGGCTTTTTTACGATGAAATGGCTCATTCTGCTAATTTTGCCTATTATTGTTTAACACTCCCGGTGGGTATCCCCCTGCTTTGGGAATAAAATGATTGCTTATGAAAAATATTACTTTTAAGATGATTTTTCTGTTAGTGGCATTGTCGGGTTGGAACTTTGCTATGGCGCAGATGAAAGCTCCTCATACATTAAGAGGAGAGAGTGATATGGCTACGGTCAGTTTATCGTGGAAAAGTCCGACTAGTCCGCAAACTCTTCAATGGCACCATGATCGGGATTATGACGGAGAAACGGGTATTAGTATGAGTGGAAAGATGCCTGAAATTTACGTGGCTAACCTATTTACAAAAGAGGATCTAAAAGGTTACAAAGATGCGGTAATCGATTCGGTTGCTTATTTTCATTACCGTCCTGTGTTTAGTATTACTATTCAGCTTTATGAGAACGGAGAAGTGGTGTACGAGCAGCCTGTCGATACCAAGAGTTTGGAACTGAATAAAATGGCTTCTGTTAAATTGGACAAACCTTATACGATAAAGACGGATGTCGATCTGATGATTGCAGTCAAGTTCTTGCATGGCGAGAATTTGGATTTTGTAGCCATCATGGATAATGGACCTGTTGTGACGGGAAAGGGCGATTTATACTCTTACGATGGTGTAAACTGGAAGAGTGTAGGGCGTGGTAACTTTTTGGTGACAGGACATATTCAAGGTACGGTCGCCACCGAGGAACCGGACGGATATAATGTATACCGCGGGGATGCAAAGGTAAATACGGAATTGCTGGAAGCTACGGAAGTACGCTTTTCGGACGAACCGGTCGGTACGTTTGATTACCATGTTACAGCCGTGTATGGTGATAAAGAAGAACGTTCTAACACCGTTACGCTGACCAATAAGTCTGCAACCGACTATCGCCCTGTTGTAACCAATGTCGGTGTACAAGTGGAAGGCATGAAAGTAACAACCACGTGGAATACGCCTTTCTCCGGGAATGAATTGACTTGGAGCAGCAAAGAGATTTTAGGCGGAATGAAGGGAACCGGCACAAAACCTAAATTATGGATTGTGCATGCTTTTGATGCTAAGGAGCTTTTGGCTTATAACAATCACCAGATCACTGCTATAAATGTCGGTTTCTACGAGGCAAAGGTCGATTCTTTATGGATGGTTATTTTTGCGGATGGGAAAATTGCTTATACAGAAAGAGTAGAAGATGCGGTGTTGTCGCAAATAAAAGCCAATTCGTGGATGAAGTTTACTTTGAAAACCCCTTATCAGATACCTTTAGGAAGTGATTTACGGTTTGGATATTTGGTCTATACACCCGAAGGCGTTTCTCCTGCAGGACGTGACGGTGGCCCGCAAGTTCCGTCCAGAGGCGGCTGGTTCTCGACCAGTTCACCGGCAACGAGTGGTCTGGAGAATACGAAACCTACCTGGAAGGAGTTATTAGATGGCGGATATGATTATAATTGGACTTTAAGTGCAGATGTTGAGCCTGTCGGTGAAGGAGGAAATAAGATAGAAGCACAGTCTTACGATGTTTATCGGGATGGACAAAAGGTTGCAGAGGCAGTTACCGTTAATTCGTATGTAGATGAAGTCCCATCTCCCGGTACTTATGAGTATGGTATCGTTGCACATTTCAAGGATGGGAAAGAGTCGGAAATGTCCGCCACAGTGAAAGCAAAAGTTGCGTTACCTGCAGAGTATGTGTCTCCTATGTTCCTTGAAAAGTCATTTAGTGAAGGAAATCTTTCTCTTTCTTGGAGTACGGATGTTCGTGAACTGAAACATTATAATGAGGTGGTATATAGCTATGGCTTGCAAGATACGAAAGATATCGATGCCTATTTCGGAGCAAGTTTTACTCCAGAGGAAGTTAATGCGATCAATGGTTATACTATTACAGGGGTCAATATGGGGCTTGCAGATACCGTGAAGAAATTGGAAGTATTCCTTTATATAGATGACCAGGTTGTTGCCAGTAAGGTAGTAGATGCTGCTGCTTTCCCGTTGCTTGAGATGAATGTGGTTAAGTTTGACACCCCGGTTGCTGTTCCCGAAGGAAAGACTGTCCTGGTTGCTTATCACATTGTCTATGAAGTTGGTAAGAGTCCTACCCTTTTGGATGACGGACCGTTGGTAGAAGGAGGCGCATTGATCAGCTTTGAAGGAACCCGTTGGTCGAATTTAGGTTTGATAAGTACAGTTGTAAAGAACAATAATATTGTAATCGGTCTTGTGGCTGAACCTAAAGAAGAACCTGCTTCTTATGTCTTATCCAAGTTTTCGTCAGCACCTATCCTTATCAGGCAAATTATGAATGACAAATTAAGCGACCTTTCTGAGGCTTTGACACCGTTCGCATTGGAATCTGATGCACAAACGACTTCTACTTTGGCAAATAAGGCTGGTATTTTTAAGGCAGAAACGACTACTCCGAAAGTAAAAAGCTATAGACTCTATTGTAATGGTAGTTTAGTTGAAGAATTGGACGGTACGAGCTATTCTGTAAAAGGTCTGCCGTATGGAGCATATAGTTATGCTGTGTCTGCCGTATATGATAATGGTTGGGAGTCTGCTTTATCCGATTCTTATGATATTAATTATCAACAACCTAATCTGGTTTCTGCACCATATGCTTTGACGGGAGAACGGGACGGAAAGGACTTGAATTTGACATGGCAATCTCCTTCCGAGGCGAATGAATTAACTTGGCAGGACAAAGAATCCACCAGTCTGGCTGTAGGATTGAGTGGTAAAGCAACGGTTGAAGGCTATTTTGCTATTCTTTATTCGGAAGAAGATCTGAAGAATGAAGGGAAGATAGGACAGTTTATCACGCACGTTAAGTTTGGATTAGCCGATCCTGGACTTGATGCATGTAAGATTGTGATTTATTTCGATAAGAACCGTTATTACGAGCAGGAAGTCAATGTAGAAACATTGATAAAAGGGGAAAACTCAGTACGTTTGGATACTCCGGTGGAATTGTTGGCCGGTCGTGAGGTCATGGTAGGTTATTATGCCAAATATGCGAGTACGATCAAACCTAATATGACAGATTCCGGGCCTGCAGAAGATGGGAAGGGAAATATGATTGCCAACAGTGCTTCCGATGCTCCGACAAGTTGGAAAACGTTGAAGAAACTCAGTAGCAAGTTGGATTACAACTGGCGTATTACTGCCGTTCTCCAAAATGCCGATGTGGTATTGAAGGCACCTGCCATGAAAGCCGAGACGGATACACCTGCCCTTACCTACACTGTTTATCGCAACGGTGTGATGCTTGCAGAAAATCTTGCTGTTACCAGTTATAAAGTCAGCAATGCTGCCGATGGCATTTATACGGTGACTGCCGTGATAGATGGTGTTGAAACCGCTCCGTCCAATGCAATATTATTGGGAGACATTACAGGTATCACAGGTGTTGATGCAAGTTCAAAAGCAACTTATGACAATAGTTTGAAACAAGTTATTCTTCCAAAAGCTTCTACCGTGTCCTTGTTTAATACTGATGGTGTACTTTTGAAGAGGGTATATGTGGAAGATAGATTTGATATGTCCGGATATCCTGCTGGAATATATGTGATAAATATCGATCTTGAAAGTGATGGAACTCAACTATTGAAAGTGGTGAAGTAGAGATACCGATATCTATTCTAGGGACGATTATAAAAATGGCGGTTAGTTTTCACTTGCCGCCATTTTCATGTTTAAGTATTTTGCTGAGTTATATAGTTCAATGTGTTATTACTATATACTGTTCATCAATGTATATAGAAACTTTAATATATTATGATAAAGAGGGTAATCTCAATGGCTTTAGCCAGAGTGATACTAATTTTTGTTTATCGCTAATTACAGCTATACAATTATCGATGAACTCTACAGCAAAACCTTTTTTTTCTGGGAATCCTACACATACCCATCCTGTTACGATGTTTATATAAACAGGAAATTCTTCATCGCTAATGCCATATGAACCTACTCCGGAGAGATATTTGTTTACATTTAAAATCCTCAATTCTCCTTTCTTGCTTTCAGGTGTAAGAAAATCACTTATCATTTTTTTACTTAACCCGCAAAAGCCACTAAGCTGTATAATCTTGCCATCAACTACTGTTAGACATAATTGATTAATGCTAAGGTCAAAATCAAGGTTTGATTCCCAGGGGGACATATCAAAACTATACTCATTCTCGCAGTACGTAAGAGTTCTTTGTTCGGATTCTCCTGTAAAATTTATAAAGAAAAACATTTGAATTTCTAATTTTAAAGTGGTTAATGATTTAGGACTTATTTTTAACTCCCATATTCTTTGTGTGTCTATTCTGATGAAGCATTTCCTTTAGGATACGTTTCTACATTTTCTTGGTCATCGTTCCATATAAAAAACACCGTAAACGGATCATTTTTGATTACTTCTATTGGCTTTTGGGGATATATAAACATATTTCTTATCGAATCATTCTCACATTCTGACATACGCAATTCATAATCTGAAATAACCGGAACATATACGAAGCGCGCTTCATTTAAATAGTTATAAATACGCTCTTTTTGATTTACTTTAAAATGGGCGAAGCGACACAATAGATCATTAAAAATGGACATGCGTTTATCACTTAAACTAAAGCGTATTTCTCCCCAAATTGTAATATAATCTTCAAATCCTGGCTTAATATTATATTTGTCTGTGAACAATGGAATTGTATCTGCCCCGTTTATCATCAAAAAACGTCCTATCACTCCATAATTATAATCTTTATAATGAAAATATTCATTATCTCTATAATAATTCCGGGTATTTGATCCAAATAACATTTTCTTCTTAGTATGATTCTCTATTAAAAATGGAAAACTTAATTTATGAGGCATCGTATCTTTTACGGAAATGCCTTTGCATAAAGAGTTGAAAAAATATTCAGATACAGAAGCAAATTCCAATCGTATTGTAATATCTTCACTTTGAGCAAAAATATTTGTACTCCAACTAAAAGTTAAGGGGAATAATAACCAATAGGTCTTGATGATCTTTTTCATTAGTCTTGTTTCTTTTGTAATTATATATCTTTTACTAATCATATATCTTATGTATATTGTTGATTATTTATCTTTTTGTGAAGGCTTATAAAGCTATAAAAAAGAAAGATTTTAAATTAAGGAAAAGCTATACTCCATTCTTTGGGTATTAAAATTGTATATCCATCATCATATCTATTTTTTAAGGATAATTCTTCTTTAATTCCAGAAAAATAGAATAAAACTTGTACATACGGATTTTCTTCTAGCTTTTTATCATAATTAATGTCATTTCGGTTAAAGGTTAAAGTATCTAACTTATACTTGACCAAATGAACTTGTATCATATTATGATTTCCAGTATCATAAATTACGTGTTTTTTGTTAGGATTGAAAATCAAACTAGGCCAATAGTCTTCTCCTTTAATAAATTTAATATAATCTAGACTATCAGAGATATTTTCTATTTTATTTTCTGAAATAGCTACTATTGTATATCGTCTTGATGGAAATGTTTTAATATAGATTCCTGCTTCTTCTAAGTAGTATAAATTAGAATTTCCAGTATATAACGTTAATATCGCAATAAGCAATATAGAAAGAATGGTTATAGTACAAACAGATAAGTATATAATCTTTCCAATCAAGAAGGCTGTTTTTTCAAAAAAGGATAATATAAATTTTGCTTTGTCAATCATAAAAATATTATTTATTATTACTCTTTGTTTTTCCCTCAGATAAGTCTTGTTGTCTGAAACCATAAATGACTACTTTATATAAGTAATGGTAGCAGATGGAATATTTGGATAGAGTGATATATCCTTCACTGGGGAGCCTTTTATTCTGAATGTCGGTTTCGTAAAGTACATTGCCACGGTAATCTATGGAAGTATAGTCGTTCGTACTAGCAGGAACCATTTTTCCTAATTCTTCGTTACTATTAAAATAGTATTTGTCTAGTTCGCGCGTATTTGCATAGGTCAAACTATTTTGAATCAGATAAAGTTTCAATTTTTCCACATTGTTCCGGTCTTCTTTGTATTTAATGGTTGTGTATAAAGGCATATTAATATCAGCCGTGCCCGTATAATTGCCTACCGGAATTTGTCCAAATACGCCCAAACTACCCACCGTGGGAGAAACGGGAAGGAAATCCCGGCTTTTTCCTGAAGCAGGGGTAGAAATGGAATTGTAAACAGGGTTATACTGATTTTTCTTTATAATGTTTCCTAAGCTTACATTTTGTCCGTTGTTAGTAGTGCAAATCGTGCATAAAAACAGACAGGTAAATATGTTCTTAAAAAATGCTTTACTATCCATTATTATTAATTTTGAGTAAACGAATGGGAGTTATATATCATACAGTATTTCAAATGTTAAGTTTTTTAATTAAACGGTTACTAGGTTTTACTTGAAATTCCTTGTTTTTATTAACTTTCCATTTTCATCATAATACTTCCATTCACCGTATTCAACAGAAAAATCCGACTCAGGTGCTTCACCTTCTGACCATAGAAGAGTCCCTTCGTTTTGTATATTTCCGTTGGGATAATAAGTTATAGTGTAACACTTATAATCTGGAATGTATTTTTTACCATCTCCTTCATTAATAATAGAATAATTGTTTTTGGAAAAATCTTTAAAGATCGAAGCCTTGAGCAGTTTTTCTATCTGACCGCGGTGAAGAGAATTTTCATCAAGATCCGCCCATGCTTTGGCATATTCCGGAGTACGTTTCAACCAGGCCGCTGCATGTGAGACGCTGGTGAACTGAAGCATTTCCTGAATTTCTGATTCGGATATCAGTTTACTCT
>OODP01001391.1_pt1 | contig 14973 bp, 9 predicted proteins | sample 1671011 | NCBI WGS metagenome assembly OODP01 (sample SAMN06348113, study PRJEB24527) | human gut metagenome | biome: human gut; feature: ankylosing spondylitis patient; material: feces | host: Homo sapiens | place: China | collected 2015-10
CGCACGCAAAGTAATAAGACGATGAAGAAGTCGAACTTATACTTTGTGAATCTAAAACTAGTTTTCCGCTGGCTTTGTCATACTGGAGGGTGAAGTTGAATCCGCCAATACTTTTCAGTGTATAACTTTCTCCTCTGACTTTAGGAGAGATGGTTACAGATTGCGAAGTTGGCCCTTCGTCATAATCGTCAATCGTTGCAGTGTAGGTACCGATATAGTCTTCATATTGTAGATAGTTTTCGGGATAATATTCTTTAAGTACGATGTCAGTTGCTCCTGCGTCGGTACAAACAAATAGTCTGGACTTTCTATCCCATTTGAAGTTTTGGACTTCAAGTCCGTTGACATTGTACGGGGATTGTAACTTTAATCCTTTTTCTGTGTAGATATAGGGTAAACTTCTTGCACTACTATAATCGGCGCTGTAAGCGGAGAATGTAGCCATTGTGCCATTGTTGCGTATAAAGTAATTCAGTACTTGTCCGCCTTTCTCCATGCGGTATGTATTTAGAAAAGCATCTTTCTCAATGTTAATGATATCTTCAATCTGAATACGCCATGGTATATCTTTGGGCATAGGCGTCATCTCCATTATGTTTTTGTATTTTTTTCCTTGCAGAATTACTTTGTCGGGAGTTGCGCTCATTATAATAAACTCGTAATCCCCTCCTAGGTTCATGTTCAGGCCTAAAGGACCTGAAAACATATGGATCAGTGGGTTGTATGAGTCGAAAGTGAGCATTGTGCTTTGTTCCGATTTTACTTGATACAGAGAGGTTATTATAGTTCCCGGTTTATAGCTTTCTGCGCCTGTTTCCGAAGCCATTTCTACCTGCTTCCCGTCAAATTTCATTAGTAAAGTGATTGCACCTGCAGAATAGTTGCTTCCTATGTAATATTCCAGTTTCCAGCCGTTCGGCACATCTTTAAGAATCTCCTGGCATTTGATTACATCGGCTGTGGCTCTATTGGCAGATGATTCGTCGAATATTTCTTCTTCGGAGAAAAGACAAGATTGCAAAACAATGCAGGCCAATGCCAGAAGTGTGTATATGGATAGATATTTCTTCATAATTTTCATATTTTATTCAATAATACTTAAGTCTACATAGCCGTTTGCTATGTCATCCTGGCGTCGTAGAACAATCTCGCGTAATTCGTCCAGATTGATTCCCCAGGTTTGTTCCATATAACTATAGACTATTTCGAATTTCTGCTTTATGAGTGCACGGCCGTTTTCACCGGCATTTTGCAGCATGTTATTCCAGTAGTCTTTGGTATTTGTGACATACACTGCGATGTTCTCCACAAAATCTTCACGTGATTCACTCATTGCATAAGGAGTGACAAATCCTTGTTGCCATGCATTGCGGTCGGCTCCCACCATATACCAGTCGCTACCGATGTAGGCATTTTCCGTAATACGGTCAAAGGCCGGATCATAGTTTTTAGTTTGATGCAGAATATGTGCGAACTCATGGTGCATTGTCTGGAAATAGTAGTCGTTTAACAGGTTAATATCTATTTGGTCGGGATTGATGTCATTTACATTGTATAATGTAATTTTCATGCCGCCTTCAGCTGTTCCTAATACCATAGTTCCATTGTCTTCATAGGCGGGGGAACCGATAAAGTGGATTGTCTTAGGAATATATTGGCGTAAGAAGTTCGGATTGCCTGTTGCTTCATCGTATGCTTCCAGCCACACATGTTTGATAATTTTAGCCAGTACCACAGACTTTTTGTATTCGGCAGGTGCTAATATGTGTGTCATGTCGCTCTCGTTATCTTCCATGCGATATTTTAATGCAATGTTGTATGGATGGGTATAATTGCCTAATATCCACTTGTCGAATGGGTTACGATCTACTTCTTCTGTGGAGAAAATGCTGTTTGCTTTGTCTACGTCTTCGTCATTGTTGCAAGCACCCAGTCCACAGGTCAATGTCATGATTAAACTGTATATGATGTATTTCTTCATATTTTTTTCCTCCTAAAGTTATTTAGTCATTTCTTGGATTTGGTTGCATACCTGCTGTAATGACACTGGCCGGTAGCTGAATTGCACGTCTGGGGTCATTCGTGTCCATCTTGTCGGTGATATTCACCAAGGTATAACCTTCATAATAGCGGCGGTAGATTATAATGCCATAGCGTTTTATATCTTGCCATCTAAGCCCCTCTTCTAAGGTTAGCAGACGTCTTGCATGTAGAATACAATGTATTAGATTCTCCTGCATTCCTTTTTCTACTACAAAATCCGGATGCAATTCCTTTTTTACTGTCGGAGCTTCCGGTGTGTAATATTTTAGTCGGGCATAAAAATCATTGATTGTCTCCTTGGTCAAAGTTTGGGTGTTTTTTGTAAAGGCTTTCTGCCAGGCATCTATATCAGCGGCAGCTTCGTCATAACGTTTTAGTAACGTGTAGGCTTCAGCTCGGCAAAGCAATGCTTCGTCGGTGGTAAAAGCAGGATACAGCATGTAGCCGATCCAACTGTTGCCCGACGTGAATTGCTGATAGATAACTAAGCGGCGGAATCCGTTCTTTATAGAGCCACCGGGTGAAAATGGGATCTGATGATAACTTGACTGATCTCCCCATGGACCTTCGGATTTACAACTTTCCGAAGCAGTAATATTGTTCATGCAATATCTTTCGCAGTTGGCATAACCCGGATCGGAAACCAATGGCCAATATGAAGCTGCTGATATTACCATTAGATTGGCACGGTTATCTGCATCTACATAAGCGTTCGGCTGTATATTCTTGTTGGGAGATAAAGCTCCTAATGCAGCCCAGTCACGTAAATATTGGGACGCATTATTACCGAGTACTATATTGGCATAATTGATAACTTTCTGACAGTTGGAAAAATCCGGTTGTGTATAATATAGATAAAAGCGGGCTGCAAATGCATAAGCGGCCTTCTTATTAAAATGATATTTTACCCGTGAGTAAATATTGTCATCAATTAAAGGCAGTCCTTCTTCTAAATCGGCTGCAATATTTTCGTATACTTCAGCAACTGTTCCGCGTGAGTATTGTGGATTTACAGATGTTTCCGGTTCTTTTATGTAAGGTATACCCAAGTCTTTGTCCCCATTTGTACCATACGCTTTGCAGAATGTGGTAGCTAATACAAAATGATTGTATGCACGGCATATCAAAGCTTCGCCTTTTTGGGCTGATAATGATTGAGGACTTCCCATCTGCTCAATAGCCGCCAAGGCTTGGTTGGCTGATGCAATCGAGTTATAACAGTCATTCCATAAAGCATGAGGAGAGTCCTGATTTTCTTCAGTCGTTTGTTGCCAACGGTACAAATGTTCGTTTAATCGGAAAAGGTAGCTGTATGCTCTGCTATTTTCATCGATATTGTCACTGTAAAATTCTCCTATGTGGCAGTTGGTAGTCATAGGATATGCAGATACCAGAACTTTAGTAATACTTTCTTCAGTAGTCAATTCGGTTCGGTTATCCGGCATTTCATCTAAAAAGTCACTACAGGAAGTTGTTCCCAAGCATAGAGCTGAAATGAGTGTTGTATATAAGACGTTTCTGTATTTCATCATTTTTATAATTATCTGAATGGTTAAAATCCTAATCTAAGAGTCAATGTAAACTGACGGGGTACAGGGGAAGCTACTCCACCGGTATTGAAGAATTCCGGGTCCTGTCCGTTGAGTTTTTTATCTGCATAAATCAGGAATAAATTGGTAGCCTGAAGTTTCAAAGATAAATTAGATATCTTTGCTGGTGCAATCCATGATTGGGGGAAGTCATAGGACAAGGATATCTCTTTCATACGGATAAAGTCTCCCTTGGCAATTCGTTCTGTAGAATAATTGTAGGCATTATATGCATACATTAAATCTTTATTATCTTCATATTGGCGTTTCGAGATAATAGTGGGGATATTCGTGCGTTTCTCATCACCCGGCACTGTCCAGCGATTCTTGAATTCGCGTGGCATAGAAGATAAGTCACTGTATTGATAGCTGAAACATGGATTCAAACGTACTACATTACCAAATGAATAGGTGATGAATACATTCAGTTTGAATGCTTTATAAGTGAAAATATTACCAAAACTTCCTGTTATGGTAGGATCAGTAGGACCTTCATATTTTAGGTAGTCTATGTTGTCACGTGTCTGAAAATCAATATCGGTACTGGTTATTTTTCCATTGATATTATACATCGGGATACCATTTGAATTTAGGCCGACAAATGGAATGGAAAACAAACCACGTACCGGGTAACCCTGACGGGCAAAACCGTAACCTGAAACTAAATCCATTACGCTGGAACGGGCATTCAGTTCTGTAACTTCATTTTTTGCTTTGGAAAAGATGAAGTCTGTATGCCATGAAAAGTTTTTCGACTGGATATTCTTACTTGAGATGGTGAACTCGATACCATGTGATTTCATGGAAGCTATATTGGCATATTTGTAGATAGAACCGCCTACTCCTTGTGTCGGGGTAATACCAATCAGGTCATAGTTGTTGCGTTTATACCAGTCGATCGAAAAATTGATCCGGTTGTCTAAGAATCCCATGTCGGCACCGATGTTCAACTCATGCTTTTTTTCGTAGGTTAATTCACTGTTTTCAGGATCAGATACATAAAGTCCTGTTTCCTGTCCGCTGGTGAAAGGACGAAATGGTGAATAACTAGTGATTATGGCATGTGAGTTGGTCACATATTCCGGTCCTCTATCGGCTGTTAAAGAGTAGGATGCTTTGAATGTTAAGTGTGACAGTACAGAGCTGAATGTCTTGAAGAAATTTTCTTCATGTACATTCCATGCTCCTGACATATTCCATGTAGGAAGCCAGCGGGAAGAACGGCTTTTTCCCATGCGATTGGTGCCTTCATAGCGGAATGTTCCGTTTACTGTATAACGTCCATCATAAGAATAAGTTGCGTTGGCAAAGCCTGCTACACTTCTTGTTGTTGTATGGTTTAATCCATAATAGCTTTCACCGGATTCAATGCCCTTCTTGAAGAATTCATATACATACGATGGTATTTCACCCATTGTATATTGCATTCCCCATCCTTGAAAATAATTTTGCATACGTTTCAAATCATTTACTTCCATACCGGCGAAAAGATTGGTTATATGCTTTTCTGCAAATAAATGATTCCAGGATGCTGTGGCACGGAAGTCTACCCCCAACATACGATAGTCCTTACGCTGGTAAATACCTCCTTCCGGTAGTATACTGATAGGCAAAGCATACGGATTATCCGGATTGGTATACAATAAGTTGTTTTCGTCACGAATGGTAGCGTCGTCCATTCCTGTGCGATAAGCGGTTGCCTGATTCGAGTGATCTTTGATGTTGTGTTCTTGTGAAGAAGCCTGATATCTGACTGCTCCTAATGCACTTAGCTCTAATTCCGGAAGGGCTTTCCATTTTATTTCTCCTTGAAATTTAACATCAGCTACATTCAAGTCCATATAATTGTTATCCAATTCATGGAGGATATTGAACGGTGCATAGTTGGCTGTATAGTCAACTGTTGGATCTAGTGCGCGTGATGTATTTAGTGCATACGAATAGGGATTGATGTCAAACTGACGGGTAACTTCTCCACTTGCTGCATTAACCTCTGAACTTAGTGTCCCGGGGGCTTTCTGTTTACGGTAGGAAGCACTGGAGATCAGGTTTATAGATAAATTCTTATATATATTATATGTTGTATTTAAATTAGCAGTATAACGTTTTACTTCGCTTTGTTTATACCATCCCGGATCTGACATCGCACTTAATGAAGCATAGAATGAAGACTTTTCAGTTCCGGAAGTGATGCTGACCGAATGGTTTTGTGTAACGTTGTTGGAAAATAAGGTATTGAACCAGTCGGTATTTCTCATTTCCGCTTCGCGCAGGTAAGCATTACGTGCTTCCGGCGTGTTGGCAAGTCCGAATTGTCCTGTAACCGGGTTATATTGATTGATTAATTGATACATACGTCCATATACACCACTATCTTTGGCACGGTAAGTATCGCTGTTATTAAGCCATCCTTTCTGCTCCATCTCTTTGTAGATTCCCATTTGTTCCTGCGAATTCATAATGTTGAATTCTTTATAACTGGGAATCATACGGGTTGTAAATTCACCGGTATAGCTCATTTTGCTAACGCCGGCTTTTCCCTTCTTGGTTGTTACTACAATAACCCCTGCCATGGCTCGTGCGCCATAGATAGAGGTTGCTGATCCGTCTTTCAATATTTGAAAGCTCTCGATATCATCTGAATTCAACCCGGCAATGGCTGAACTGATTAGCGTCTCTGCATCTCCTGAAGATAAGTCATCCGGACCTACGTCAATAGCATCCTCCATGATGACTCCATCTACTACCCATAATGGCTTTGAACTACCGAAAATAGATGTGGCACCGCGTACCCGGATTTTCGGGGCAGTACCAAACGTGCCGGAAACATTTTGTACAGATACGCCTGCGGCGCGTCCTTCAAGTCCACGGCTGATATCAGGCAAACCATCTAGTTTCACTTCATCTGCGGACAATTGTTTGGTTGCTCCTGTAAACAGGCGTTTATCCATTTTTTGCATACCTGTTACTACTACTTCTGATAAAGTTTGTACATCAGGCATTAATGTAACATTCATAGTTGGGGTAGGAGTCAGATCTTGTGGCTTCATTCCTATATAAGAAAATTGTAACAGGGATTTATTGGATACATTTTCTATCGAAAACTTTCCGTCTATGTCTGTTAATACACCGGACTTGCTTCCCTTGATGACAACAGTTGCACCGATGAGAGGCTGTCCGTCATCACCGGAAATTACCACTCCTTTTACATTGAATACTTTCGCTTGTTTGGAAGGACCTTTGGAAGTAATTGTGATAAATTGATCTTCAATATGGTATTCTAGTGGCTTATTGGCTAAGATAATATCGAGAGTCTGCTCTATACTCTTATCTTTGACAGAGCCGGAAACGGTGAATTTCTTGACATCGTCATACGTAAATAGGATTTTGTAGCCGGAGAGTTTTTCCAGACGTTTAAGTACGGACGGCAATCGTTCGTTGCTAATCTCAATCGTGATTTTCTTTTGTGATTGCGTTTGAGCATTAACTTGGTAAGGCTGGAAGCACAATACGCATAGAAAACACACAATAAATAAGTTCCAATTATTTCTCATACGTTTGTTTTTAATAACACTATTTGGATATGTTTATATAACTAATGCGTACGAGAAAAGAAAATGGATACCCCTTTTGCGATTTATTTTTTAATAAAAGTGATATTTTGTTGTTTCTTGCATAGATTTGTTATACTTATGCAATAAAAACCTAGTCTATGGTAAGCGTATTGCCTTGCAAGGTGACAGTGACTTTTTTCATTCTGTTAAGCAATGAGATTGTGTGCTCTAAATCTTTAGTGCGATCGGATATGAAGTGCATTTTATATGTCATTGCTTCTTTGTTTCTGAATTCTATGTTTACATTGTACCAGCGTCCTAAGTTTTGCATAATATCTTTCAATGTAATATTGTCAAAATAGAAATAGCCGTCTTTCCAATAAACGTAAGAGTCTAAGTCTACTTCTGTTAGAACGAAATTTCCATCAGATTGCAGGTGTGCGTCTTCTCCCGGATATAGTCGGGTATATGATCCTCCTTTTGTGTTACTTACTTCTACTTTCCCGTTAATAAGTACTACATGAGTATCTTCGGGAGTATAGCTACGTATATTGAATTCCGTACCGAGAACGCGGGTTTGGACTGTCTTGGTTTTTACAATAAAGGGGCGCTTGGCGTCTTTGGCTACCTTGAAATAAGCTTCGCCTTCTAAAGTAACGATACGCTCGTTGCCAATAAAGGCTGTAGGGTAAACAAAATTACTATTGGCATTCAGCCAGACTTCTGTGCCGTCACATAATACCACTTTGAAACTTTCACCTCGTGGCACGGTAAGTACGTGTGTCTGTGTAGTTGTTGAGATGACTTGCCTATAATCCAGCTCTTTCTTTTCAGACTTTGCGATGGCGGTTTTAGGCAGGACTTGATTGTTTGACTGCGGTTCGTCTAACACAATTTTTTCTCCGTCATCTTTTTGCAAAACAATATGTTGGGGAGTAGTATCAGCAGTGAATACAGTGATTGGTTCGAGTGCAGGGGTTGTCAGACTATTAATTAAATAGTAACTCCCGAATAGAACGGTAATCATGGCGGCTATTCCGATAGTTATTTTCCAGAGATTGGAACGCATTCGTGTTGAATGTTGTTTTTTCTTGAATCGCTCCAATTCCATTTCTACATTGGGAAGTTCTATTCCTCCTTTTTGTTGTAGGAAAAGACTGCTATCCATGATGTCGCGACAAGCTTGCAGGACTTCTTTATCTTTAAGCATCTCCTGCAGCTGTTCGTCGTTTATATCTGAAGAACTCTCCATGATGTCGAGCGCCTTCTTTACAGATTCATCTGTATTGTTTATATTGTCAATATCTTTATTCATCACTGTTTGACTGTATCATACTTATTTATATTACGTTTAATCATAAAATAAAGATACCTGATTTATGATTTTTTTGCACATTCTTCACGTATCACCTGTAATGCTTTCACAATATGCTTCCTGACTGCACTGACACTGATATTTAATTCTTCTGCCACTTCCTGATATTTCTTGCGTTGAATATAACATTCTTCTAAAATATGCCTGGTATGTGGAGTCAGTTTTTCCATTGCCTTGCTGATATGCATCATTCTTTCATCCTGCTCCAGATATTCCGTTTCAACATAACTTTTGGTCAATTCGGAATAGATTTGTACATACTGTTCATGTGTATTCTGATGTCGTAGGAAGTCAATGCTTTTGTTGCGAACGTAAACGTATAGATAAGATTTAGCCGTGGCTTTATCTATTTTTGCATAATTGGCCCAAATAAATTCGAAGGCGTCGCTTACGATATCCTTGCTAGCCTCCATATTATTAATCAGGTGAAATGCATAATAATAAAGTTGAGGATAGTACTCTTTAAAAAGAAAATCAAAATCGGCCTTATCTTCCACGTGCTTTAAAAGTGTTGAATAGTAAATAAATCGCGTTGCAAATAAACAAATAATAATTGAGAAAAGCAAAATGGCTTTTATTTTATATTTATCGTATCTTTGTGGCATCATATTTTTTCAATTAATATTCATGTAGGACCTGAAAAGTAATAATGGAGAGTATTTTAATTACAGGCGCGAGTGGTTTTATCGGCAGTTTCATCGTGGAGGAAGCGTTGAAGCGAAAGTTTGGTGTGTGGGCCGGGATTCGTTCTACGAGTAGCAAGCGGTATTTGAAAAACCGGAAAATCCACTTTCTGGAACTGGATTTTGCGCACCCTAATAAACTTCGTGCCCAACTCTCCGGGCATAAAGGCACTTACAACAAATTTGATTATATCATTCATTGCGCCGGTGTTACAAAGTGCCCCGACAAGCACTCTTTTGACTATGTGAATTATCTTCAGACCAAATATTTTATCGATACGTTGAAGGAGCTGAATATGGTTCCGAAACAGTTTATCTATATCAGTACATTGAGTGTGTTCGGACCTGTACGTGAGAAGGACTATACTCCGATAAAAGCGGACGACCCTCCGGTACCCAATACTGCTTATGGACTGAGCAAGCTGAAAGCGGAGTTGTATATTCAGAGTATGCCCGGTTTCCCTTATGTCATTTATCGTCCTACAGGAGTCTATGGACCTCGTGAAGCTGATTACTATCTGATGGCAAAGTCTATCCAGAAACACGTTGATTTCTCGGTAGGTTTCCGTCGTCAGGACTTGACTTTTGTGTATGTGAAAGACATTGTGCAGGCTATTTTCCTGGGAATAGAGAAAAAAGTAGTTCGTAAGGCGTATTTCTTGACAGACGGGAAAGTTTATAAAAGCCGTGCCTTTTCGGATTTGATACAAAAAGAATTGGGTAATCCGTTTGTTCTTCACTTGAAATGTCCATTAATTGTGCTAAAAGTTATATCTTTGTTCGCTGAATTCATTGCTACACGTTCCGGGAGGAGCAGTACCCTGAATTCGGATAAATATAAGATAATGAAACAACGCAACTGGCAATGCGATATAACCCCGGTAATGGATGAACTGGGGTATGTGCCCGAATATGATTTGGAAAAGGGAGTTCGGGAAACCATTGCCTGGTATAAAAATGAAGGATGGCTTTAGACTTATTTAAGCGCATAGAAACCCGGAAAGGGTTGTTTGCTGTGGAAAAGATTACATTGATTTATAATCTGTTGACTTCCATATTGATTCTGTTCCTGTTTCAGCGGATGGATCATCCATGGCACATGTTGCTGGATAGGGCTATGATCGCGGCAATGACTTTTTTATTGATGTATCTTTATCGTCTTGCTCCCTGTAAATTTTCGGCGTTTGTGCGTATTGTTATTCAGATGAGTCTGCTGTCTTACTGGTATCCGGATACTTTCGAATTCAATCGTTTCTTTCCGAATTTAGATCATGTATTTGCAACTGCCGAACAGTTTATTTTCAATGGTCAGCCTGCTATTTGGTTCTGCCATACGTTTCCACATCTTATAGTCAGCGAGGCATTCAATATGGGATATTTCTTTTATTATCCGATGATGCTGATTGTGGCTCTATTCTATTTCATTTATAAATTTGAGTGGTTCGAGAAGATGTCTTTTGTGCTTGTCACTTCTTTCTTTATTTACTATCTGATTTATATATTCGTTCCTGTTGCAGGCCCTCAATTCTATTTTCCTGCCATTGGTATTGATAATGTATCTAAAGGTATTTTTCCTGCTATCGGTGATTATTTCAATCATAATCAGGAGTTACTTCCCGGACCGGGCTATCAGCACGGATTTTTTTATAGTTTGGTGGAAGGCTCGCAGCAAGTGGGTGAACGTCCTACGGCGGCATTCCCCAGTTCGCATGTAGGCATTTCTACTATTCTGATGATTATGGCTTGGCGTGGCAGCAAGAAGTTGTTTGCCTGTCTTATACCTTTCTATATGTTGCTCTGTGGGGCTACCGTATATATTCAGGCGCATTATGTGATTGATGCCATTGTTGGTTTCTTCTCTGCATTCCTATTGTATGTAGTCGTAACCTGGATGTTCAAAAAGTGGTTTGCGCAGCCGATGTTTAAATAGAAACCAAAGACCTTGACGTTTTAATTAGATCATGTTATTCTTCAGGAACAAGTACAAGTTCCTGAAGAATAGATATAATAGGTGCTGATTTAAATTTCCGGATTTTCTTTGCGTTGGGAAGTGATTTCATCAAATATCCGGAAAAGCTCTTCTTTTGTTTCTGCCCGTAACATCGCAATACGTGTGTTGCGGAAGTTAGGGATTCCCTTGAATAGAGGGCTTGCGGCCAGATGACGGCGTACATGCAAAATACCTCTACGCTCATCGAGCAGATTAACGCTGTCTACCACTTCCTGACGAAGTACTTCCATACACCATTCAAAACTAAGTGGAGGTAATTCTTCACCTGTCTCTAAATAGTGTTTTACTTCCTTGAATATCCATGGACGACCGAAGCTGGCGCGACCGATCATCACAGCATCTACTCCATAACGGTCAAAACACTCCTTACAGCGTTGAGGACTGGTCACGTCTCCATTGCCGATAATGGGAATATGCATTCTCGGATTATTCTTCACTTCGCCTATCAGTGTCCAATCCGCCTCTCCGGTATACATTTGTGCGCGGGTACGGCCATGTATAGTCAATGCGGCTATGCCACAATCTTGCAATTGTTCCGCTAATTCTACAATTACTTTATTGTTTGCATCCCATCCCAAACGAGTCTTCACTGTTACGGGTATTTTCACCGCATCTACGACAGCACGGGTGATCTCCAGCATCTTGGGGATATTTTGTAGCATACCTGCTCCTGCACCTTTTCCGGCGACTCTTTTCACCGGACATCCGAAGTTTATATCCAGAATGTCAGGTTGTGCCTGCTCTACAATCTTGGCAGCTTCCACCATTGTCTCTGTATCTTTCCCGTATATCTGGATGGCGACAGGACGTTCTGCGTCACTGATACTTAGTTTCTGTGCAGTCTTGCTGACAGCACGTATCAGTGCATCACTCGATACAAACTCGGTGTACACCATGTCTGCTCCGAATTTCTTGCACATCAGGCGGAAAGCCGGATCGGTTACATCCTCCATCGGGGCAAGTAAGATGGGGTGTTTTCCTAAATCTATATGGGCTATTTTCATATATAATATTACTGCTTATTAAAGTTTTTATTGGTTGCTTTATATTTCTGTTTCGGATGGTTGGGAATTCCGGGGTATAGTCTCTCTATTGTACCGTTTTGAAACATTCTGGGGATAATAAAATTGATAAGATATTTAGGTGTTTTATGAACTTTTGTTGCTATTTCTTCAATACTAATATAGTCTTGTGATAGCGAAATGATGAGTGCTTGCAATTCTTCAAAAGTCATTCTTTGTTTATTTTGCTTTGAACTCTCCATGTTACTCTTCAGACTCTCCATGTTACTCTTCAGACTCTCCATATTACTTTCCGAGCTCTCCATATTACTTTCCGAGCTTTCCATATTATTCTCTGAACTTTCAACCTTATCTTCCAAAGTTTCAAACTTTCCCTCAGATTCATTAATATGGTATTTCGTTCCTCTGCCATTTCCTTCTGCAATCAAAAATCCTTCATTACAGAGTTTTTTTAGCATCTTTGTGATATCTGAACGATGTTGAGGAACAACGTATTGTAGTTGAGTGTTATTAATCTCATTTTCACTATAACAAGTAACCAAAGCCGTTAACTCATCTTGGGTTAGTTTTTCAATCTTTCCATCAAATAGTTCTTTTAGTTTGATTACAGCATCATCCGGTAATAAACTTATCATAGGTAAAGTTAGTTCCACCTTGTCCGGACGGTTCAATTCTTCAACATACGGTTTTTGCCAGTTAGCTTCTCTCCAACCTTTTATAATCTTATTTACACCGCTACCAGCTTTCTCCGAGAAACCGATTAGCATGAACATTTTTTGTAATGCTTTATTACGGCATATGCTGTCTCCCCCTGAATAATATTGTGTTTTGCTGACCAACATTGTTCCGGGATTCTTGAAGCGGTATTTATCTACCCACTGTTCAACAACAATGTTTCCTTCTTCCGAGAAATCACAATGAATAAGTGTGTTGATAAATGCTTCACGTATTGCAATATGTGTGGGAGTCTCATCAATTCGTATACCATTTCTTATTTGGAAAGGTTTAGGGAGTATGACAGTCAGTTTAGGGTATACTTTGCGATAAAATTGGAAGAGATTTGCTTCCCAAGTTCCGTCCGGGCAGATACGATCTGACCATCTGATAGAATCGTCTGCTCCTAAATGTTCCCTATAATCTGGAAAATAATTAGGAGCGCATTCAGGATCTGTGATACTTTCTGTTTTGCCGAACATAAGTATTCCGGCTAAAGTGAAACCTTCCTCTTTAGTATGCCGGTCTTTACGATACGCTTCCAATTTTGTCAGAAATTCCAGGTCATTCAGGCTAAGCCATGGATGAGATGGTTTCAGATTGGCAAATAGTTGCCTGTATTGTGTCAGGGTTTCCTTATCAATATCTTCTATGGAATAATTGCACAGGATTCTGGAATCACGTGGGTGGTTTTCGTCCGAATCTGCAATCAAGCGTTTCACTTCAGCATCTGTACATTTATAATCGCCTTCATGGTTACGTTTAAATGTATGTCCGCCAAAAGGATTTCTTGTTCTGTAGATAGGACGTTGTATACGGGTTGCACGAGGAACATAAATGAGGAGCAGATTTTTTCCTTTATAACAACCTTCATACAGGTCGTTATCAGAAAGCAGATTCTCATTTACACAATCCGGATTATTAATCTGATTCCAAAAGTCTTTTTTGTACTGGCTGATTTGTTCTTTTGTCAGTCCTTCAATAATGAATTGCTGTTTATACTCTTTCACACCAAGTATAATAACTCCTCCATCTGTATTGGCAAAAGAAGAATAAGTGTCCCATAAACTGTTGGGAAGACCATCTTTGGCAATCTTGAATTCCAAATCTACAGCTTCCTCTTTTTGTATCAACGAGTCTATATAGTCGGTGAAATCCCACTCTTCCAGATTGTTGAGTACGATTGGTTTCTTATTTTCCATTTCTTCTTTCTGCTTTATTCTCTGCAAAAATACGGATAAATTCGTACCTTTGCACACTTCTATCATATTAATGATTATTGGACAGTAAAATGAATATAAAAGATTTTGAAATAATGGCTCCTGTGGGTTCGCGCGAATCTCTTGCTGCGGCCATTCAGGCAGGTGCCGATTCTATCTATTTCGGTATAGAAAACCTGAATATGCGTGCCCGTTCGGCTAATACATTTACGATTGATGATTTGCGGGAAATAGCCCGTACGTGTGACGAGCACGGGATGAAGAGCTACCTGACGGTCAATACGATTATCTATGATAAAGATATCCCTCTGATGCATACCATTGTCGATGCGGCCAAGGAAGCGGGAATTTCTGCGGTAATTGCAGCTGATGTGGCAGTGATGAATTATGCCCGTCAGATAGGGCAGGAGGTGCATCTTTCCACCCAGTTGAATATCTCCAATGCGGAGGCTTTGAAATTCTACGCGCAATTTGCAGATGTGGTAGTATTGGCCCGTGAGTTGAATCTGGAACAGGTGGCCGAGATTTATCGTCAGATACAGGAAGAACATATTTGTGGTCCGAGCGGCGAACAACTTCGTATCGAAATGTTCTGCCACGGCGCGCTTTGTATGGCAGTATCGGGTAAATGCTATCTCTCTTTACATGAGATGAATCATTCGGCCAATCGCGGTGCTTGTATGCAGGTATGTCGTCGTTCTTACACGGTTCGTGATAAGGAAACGGATGTGGAACTGGATATTGATAACGAATATATCATGT
>OODP01001406.1_pt1 | contig 14827 bp, 14 predicted proteins | sample 1671011 | NCBI WGS metagenome assembly OODP01 (sample SAMN06348113, study PRJEB24527) | human gut metagenome | biome: human gut; feature: ankylosing spondylitis patient; material: feces | host: Homo sapiens | place: China | collected 2015-10
ATGGTAACCGGCAGCAAGATGGGCAAAATGATGCCGAAAGTTAAACGCTAAATTTTCGCACAAAAGCTTGACTTTCGCTTTTCTATTTTGTATCTTTGTGAACGTTAATAATAAGATAGATTGAAATTAAACTACGATAAAAGGAGATAGCCACCCGCTACCTCCTTTTTTAGTATCCTACAGCAAGAGGAGCAATTCCCCGGTGAGAAAGAGAGCATTCCCCGGTGGCCAAGATGCTGTTCCTCGGTGATCAAGAGCTTCTTCCTCGGTGCCGAACCTCTTCCTCATCGGTGAGGAAGAGATTGTTTATCGGTGACCAAGAATATATTGTTCCGATAACAGAGAATCGAAACCCGCCATAGCCTTCTACAGTTAATAATACGTAAATCTGCTCTTGACAAAAACGAGCCTCTTTCTTTCACCCCCATCAGTTTGGAGAGTTCGGTAAATTATCCTACTTTTGCCAATCACCAAAATACTATCGAACATGAACCTTATAGATGGAAAAGCCATTTCCGAACAAGTAAAACAAGAGATTGCGGCAGAAGTGGCAGAAATCGTTACCAACGGAGGCAAACGTCCTCATCTGGCTGCTATACTTGTAGGGCACGATGGAGGTAGCGAAACATATGTAGCCGCTAAAGTAAAAGCCTGCGAAGCCTGTGGCTTCAAATCGTCACTCATCCGCTACGAAAGCGATGTAACAGAAGAGGAACTGCTTGCTAAAGTACGCGAACTCAATGAAGATGCCGATGTAGACGGTTTTATCGTACAGCTTCCCCTCCCCAAACACATATCCGAACAGAAAGTGATCGAAACAATTGACTACCGCAAGGATGTGGATGGTTTCCATCCGATCAATGTAGGACGCATGTCTATCGGATTGCCCTGTTATGTGTCCGCCACTCCCAACGGAATCCTCGAACTGCTGAAACGCTATAAGATAGAAACTTCGGGCAAGAAGTGCGTAGTGCTGGGACGCAGCAACATCGTTGGTAAACCCATGGCTGCACTAATGATGCAAAAGGCCTATCCGGGCGATGCAACGGTAACTGTCTGCCATAGCCGTTCACGTGACCTGATAAAGGAATGCCAGGAAGCAGATATCATTATTGCCGCACTCGGTCAACCCAATTTCGTGAAAGCGGAAATGGTAAAAGAAGGAGCCGTGATCATTGATGTCGGAACAACCCGCGTACCTGATTCAAGCAAGAAATCCGGTTTCAAACTGACCGGTGATGTGAAATTCGATGAAGTAGCACCGAAATGCTCGTACATCACCCCTGTACCCGGGGGAGTTGGTCCAATGACTATCGTTTCCCTGATGAAGAATACATTGCTTGCAGGTAAGAAAGCCATTTACAAATAAAAGCCAGAAAAGGCATGCTAGGGTAAAAGCCATTACCGGAATTTAAATTTTAGACACGGATTACACGGTAGAATATGTGGAAAAAGCATATAATCAAAAACTGTAGATCTTATTCATTAAGAACCGTGTAATCCGTGAAATACGTGTCTAAAAAAGCAGATGATGACTTTTGACATCTCCAAATAAATCTATTTCCCTCTCTACGATTATGAAGACGTTTCTCCTTACTTTACTTTTTTTCACTCAATTATCCTGTATGAGTAAAGCACAGGAGCAGACTAACGTGCAATTACCGGTAGACAGTCTCCCCTCTCCTGCCCATATCACCTTGCTATTTGCCGGAGATCTGATGCAACATCAAGCACAAATCAATGCAGCCTATACCCCCTCCGGATATGACTATTCCGATTACTTCAAATCAATTAAAGATGAAATAAGCCGAGCCGATATAGCCATAGGCAATCTTGAAGTCACCTTGGGAGGAAAACCGTACAAAGGTTATCCGACTTTCAGCGCACCGGACGAATATCTTTACGCAATTCGTGACGCAGGATTCAACGTATTGGTAACAGCCAACAATCATTGCCTTGATAAAGGTAAAAACGGTTTGGAAAGAACCATACAGATGCTAGATTCTTTACACATCCCTCATGCAGGAACGTATATCAATGCCGACACCCGCAAGCAACAATATCCCTTACTATTAGAACAGAACGGTTTTCGCATCGCCTTGTTAAATTATACTTATGGAACCAACGGCATTAAAGTCACCTATCCAAACATTGTAAACTATATAGACAAAGCCATCATAATGCAAGATATCAAAGATGCAAAAACTCTTCACCCGGACGCGATCATAGCTTGCATGCATTGGGGAGATGAATACCACTCCCTGCCTAATAAAGAACAAACAACATTGGCTGATTGGCTTCTCGAACAAGGAGTCACTCATATCATTGGCTCGCATCCACATGTCGTACAACCCATGGAGCTTCGCACCGACAGCATTACAGGAGAGCGACACGCAGTTGTATACTCTTTGGGAAATTTCATTTCCAACATGTCCGCCCGCCATACAGATGGTGGAATACTTTTTAGGCTAGATCTTGAAAAAGACAGTATCACTCGTGTCACTAACTGTGGTTATAGCTTGGTATGGACATCCCGCCCTCTCCTCTCCCGAAAAAAAAATCATAGATTGCTCCCTGCCAACTACCCATCGGACTCTCTCAGTATCGCTGAACGTAATCATCTGAAAATCTTCATAAATGATACTCGATCCCTCTTTAGCAAGTACAATAAAGGAATAAAAGAGTACACTTTTTATTGAAATTTTCTCGTAGAATATTTGCAGATTCAAAGTTTATATCTATCTTTGCACCGCGTTAGAGAAACGCAAACATGGTGGCTGTAGTTCAGTTGGTTAGAGCGTCAGATTGTGGTTCTGAATGTCGTGGGTTCGAGTCCCATCTGCCACCCAAAAGAAAAGGGGAAATTCGATGAGAATATTCCTCTTTTTTGTTGTATATAAGGCATTTGCGGGGAATATTTGGAGAATATGTCACTAAGACCCACTTTACAAGTAGACTTTAGAACTTACAAGTAACACTAATTTGTTCTAGAAATGTTTTAGCAGAAGAATATGGCAACATGGTACTAAAACTTTAAGCAAGCCTTCAAAATAATATCATTTTTCACCTAACCCCCTGTTAAATTATGAATATTCGAATTACCCCCGATCATATCACCGAACTGCAACCAAACGAGATATTTGTCTTCGGTAGCAACCTTCAAGGATACCATGGTGGTGGAGCCGCCCGTTTGGCAATGAACAAATGGGGAGCAATTTGGGGACAAGGCATAGGATTGCAAGGCCAAACATATGCCATTCCAACCATGCAAGGTGGAGTGGAAACGATTCGTCCTCATGTGGACCAATTTATTAAAGTTGCGCAAAACGATCCGGAACACATATATCTTGTCACAGAGATAGGTTGTGGAATAGCAGGATTCCAACCCGAAGAAATCGCCCCTCTATTTGCAACAGCTGTGAATGTTACCAACATATGGTTGCCACGCAATTTTTGGAAAATTATTCAAGCCAAATAGTCTTTTTATGATATAAATTTCAATATACCTGATGCCCCGTTACATATATTGTTAACCATGCTAACATATATTATAACGGGGCATCAGGTATATTGGCATTATCCTTACAAAGCTCTAATCAATACAATTCCAATCCGAATTCTTCTTTTAGTTGCATTAAAGCATCATTCTTTTTTGCCATCATTTGAAACTTCTCTACCCTGCTGTAAGCACGGACATTCTCAGCAGGTGCGCTTACACGAACAGTCATTCTAACTTTACGGTTTTTCAGCCGCGTACGAAGGTAATCCTGCACTTCGGGAATCATAGCCGTAAATTCTTTGGCAATGATTTCATTATCAACCAGTATTTCAAATGTGACATCGTCCTTCTGAAGAGCCGGACGAATATTTTGCATACGCATGGCAATCGCCTTATGTTCTATAGGAAGCTGCCCTGCATATTCCTGCCAATAGTAATTCAGATCTTTTTCATTGAAAATGTAATCTTCTTCCGGTTGCACTTGTGTATGTACCGTAGTCTGAACAGCAGCATTTTGCGCCCCAGTCTCTTTCTGCGGATGCTTGATGGAAAGCCCCAGACTGGAACGGTTCATCACCGGTATTTTCTTTTCTTCCTTCAACTGCACTTTTAATACCGCCTCAGGAGTGGATGTCTGGTTAGATGCTCCAACTGCGGGAACCGGAGAAGCAGGCGCAGTAGGCGATTGAGCCACCGGTTTAACCGCTGGTTGCGATTGTGTTCCAACAGGAGCAGCCTGTGGTTGCTGAGCAACGGCAGGTTGTGTAAATATGGGTTTTATAGCTTGTTTAGGGCTACGCCCACCACTCACATCATCCCCCCCGGTGGTAAGTTGCGCAACTTGTATCAAGGTCAGCTCCACCAACAAACGTTTGTTTTTGCTGGTACGATAATTCATATCACAATCGTTGCAAAGCTTCATAGCTTTATATAAAAAAGGCAACGGACATTTTTGCGCCTGTTCCTGATAACGTTGGCGTATGCTCGCACCTACTTCAAGCAGTGACAACGTAGCAACGTCTTTACTTACCAACAGGTCGCGGAAATGAGAAGAAAGTCCTGTAATAAAATGATTTCCATCAAAGCCTTTATTCAGCACATCATTAAATAGCAATAAGGCATCACTCACTTTATTTTCAAGAAAACAGTCAGTCAGACGGAAATAATATTCATAATCAAGCACGTTCAGATTTTCAATAACGCTTTGATAGGTTATGTTCCCCCCCGTGAAACTCACCACCTGATCGAAAATGGAAAGCGCATCTCTCATCCCCCCGTCCGCCTTCAACGCGATCACATTAAGAGCATCCGGTTCGGCAGAAATGCTCTCTTTGGAAGCCACATAAGCCAAATGTTGCACGGTATCTTCTACACTGATACGGTTAAAATCATAAATCTGGCAACGTGACAGAATGGTAGGAAGTATCTTATGCTTTTCAGTCGTAGCCAGAATAAAGATGGCATGACGTGGCGGTTCTTCCAGTGTTTTCAGGAAAGCATTAAAAGCCGAAGCTGACAACATATGTACCTCATCAATAATATACACTTTGTATTTACCTATCTGAGGCGGGATGCGTACCTGTTCCACCAGTTGTCGAATATCATCTACCGAATTATTCGAAGCCGCATCCAGTTCATGAATATTGTACGAGCGCTGTTCATTGAAAGCCACGCAAGACTCACAAGAATTGCAAGCTTCTCCATCCGCTGTGGGTGTCATACAGTTGATTGTCTTGGCAAAGATACGTGCGCAAGTCGTCTTTCCCACCCCCCGAGGTCCGCAAAACAGATAGGCGTGAGCCAGTTTCTGTGTGGCAATGGCATTCTTCAGCGTAGTGGTCAGTGCCCGTTGTCCCACCACCGATTCAAAAGTGGATGGACGATATTTACGGGCAGATACAATATAATTTTCCATACTTCAGACTTTCTCTTTTTTGCTTTTACGGCAAAGGTACGTAAAAAAGCGTAAGTAACTGATGATACTCTATAAGTTTTGGAACAGAAATAGCAAGTTTTAAGTTATAAGTTTTATCTTTGCACACGGAAAAAGAAGAGAAATCATGAGCAAATTATTAACAATCTGGTTGTTCATAGCAAAGCATAAATATCTGATTACTATTTTGCTTTTTGCAGCTATCATCGGTTTTCTGGATGAGAACAGTGCGATTCGCCGTCTTGGCTATGCCCGTGAAATCAGCCGCCTGCAAAGTGAAATAGAGAAATACCGTGCCGAATATGAGGAGAACACCAAAAAACTCAATGAGTTGAGTACCAATCCGGATGCCATAGAGCAGATTGCCCGTGAAAAGTACCTAATGAAAAAGCCAAACGAAGATATTTACGTATTCAAAGATAAATAATGAAGCAACTTATACCTGCACTTTTCACCGTAGGTGCCCTGATGGTTCTTGTCGGGGCAGCGGTATATATTACCAAATGGGAATATGCACCTTATATATATACCATAGGTGCCGGTTTCGTAGCTCTTGCCCAAATAAACACTCCCGTAAAAGGGAAAAGCAAGATATTAAAACGTTTGCGTATCCAGCAAATCTTCGGAGCCTTGGCACTGGTACTCACCGGTGCTTTCATGTTCTTCACCCATGGTAACGATTGGATTGCCTGTCTGACAATTGCCGCTATCCTAGAACTATACACAGCCTTTCGTATTCAACAGGAAGAAGCAAAAGAGAAATAAATCACACAAATTATCCGCAAACATTGTGAGTAATTAATAAAAAGAGGAAAATTTGACATCTTCTTTCTCTTCCTTTGTTTTCAAGTAGGAGATTCTACATTTCCACTGCAAAGTGTTTTTAATATTGCTATCATTTAGAATCGGAGCCTTTTCATTGGTCAACCAATGTTAGCAGTATTCAAAGTAATATTGTTATCCCTATATAAGCTAAAATACAAATTCCCCATAAACAATAATGGCAACTCCGTGGTGGAGTTGCCATTATTGTTTATGCTAAAGGTTAAATAGTATTATTTCTTAGCTGCAGAAGTATATCTTGCATTCAAACCATCGATAATCTCCTGAGTGATATTGAAAGTGCTGTCAGCATAAAGCAGATTGTCAAAACCAGTATTACTGAGTATCAGGCTATAGCCTCTTGTCTTATTGTATTCTTTTAAGAAAACATTGATAGAGTCGCGCAATTGCAGACTGTTCTTTGCATTTTCGGCTGCCAGTTCATTGGACAGTTTATTCTGCAATGCCTGAAGATCTTGTTGCATCTTCATCAAGCGATTGTATTCCTGTTGGGCTCTTTCGGGAGAGATGAAAGCATTATTCTCATATTTCTTCTGAAATTCTTTCTGGTCTTTATCAAGAGCAGCAGCTTTCTGGTTTAATGTCAAACGGATATTTTCCTCCTTTTTCAGCATGGCCTCATTCAAATCTACACAGAAATTGTATTTTGAAAGCAAAGTGTCTACTTCAACATATGCAATTTTCAGTTCACCGGAAGGAGTTGCGGCTGTAACTTCTCCGGAAGCCGTTGTAGTTCTCGTGTCAGCTTTACCGGCGCATTGTGAAAATAAAACGATAAGCGCGAGTGCAGCAAAACCGTTAACGAGGCAATTTATTCTCTTCATAACTTGTAAAATATAGTTTTTAATTAATTAGTTCATATTATCGTCTAAGGTCTTATCGACTTTACCAATGGAAGAAGGTGATTTTTTCTGTGCTTCCCGATCCTGGGACTGGACACAATTAATGCCTTTATCTCTCAATGCCTTATTACCACTTACATGTCCGTTCGGAAATTTTCCTCCCTTCACGAAGAACACTTTAAGCCCCAATAATACGAGACAAATAGCAACTATTAACAAAGTAAAGAGTAATGTATAAAGCATTTCTATTAATTTTGTGGGTGCAAATATAGACTTTTGTATGGACTCAGCCACTCTTTTTCATTTAAAAAAAGAGAAACAAGTTTAGAATCCTCAATCGTTTTAACCATATTTAGCAATGAGAGGTTAATTTTGAATCATTCACTCAAATAAAAAGAAAAAAGAATGGAAAAACAAGAACTAAAACCGGCTGGTGTTTTCAAGTATTTCGCTGAAATATGCCAGGTACCGCGTCCTTCAAAGAAGGAAGAAAAAATTATCGCTTACCTTAAAGCGTTCGGTGAAAAACATAACCTAGAAACAAAAGTAGACGAAGCCGGAAACGTGCTGATCAAGAAACCCGCTACTCCCGGAAAAGAAAATCTGCAAACCGTAGTACTGCAATCGCACGTCGACATGGTATGCGAAAAGAATAACGATGTTGAACATGATTTCCTCAAAGATCCCATAGAAACAGAAATAGAAGGCGAATGGATGAAAGCCAAAGGAACCACTCTGGGTGCCGACAACGGCATCGGTGTTGCTACCGAGCTTGCCATCCTTGCCGATGATACCATCGAACACGGCCCGCTGGAATGCCTTTTCACCGTTGATGAAGAGACCGGGTTGACTGGTGCTTTCGCCCTGAAAGAAGGCTTCATGACTGGAGACATCTTGCTCAACCTCGATTCGGAAGACGAAGGGGAGCTTTTCATCGGTTGTGCCGGTGGCATCGACTCCGTGGCCGAATTCACCTATAAAGAAGTAGACGTACCGGCAGGTTATTTCTTCTTTAAAGTGGAAGTAAAAGGTCTTAAAGGTGGACACTCCGGTGGTGATATCCATTTAGGACGTGGCAACGCCAACAAAATACTAAATCGCTTCCTCAGCAAGATGGTAGCAAAATACGACCTGTATTTATGCGAAATCAATGGCGGTAATCTTCGGAATGCCATTCCTCGTGAAGCGTATGCTATCTGTGCTGTTCCCGAAAATGCCAAACACGATGTACGCACCGACCTGAACGTATTCACTGCTGAAATAGAGAACGAACTTGCCGTTACCGAACCTGACCTGAAACTTATACTTGAATCGGAAGCTCCACGCGCCAAAGCCATCGATCAGGAAACTACAGCACGATTACTGAAAGCACTCTATGCGGTTCCACACGGAATATACGCCATGAGCCAAGACATTCCGGGATTGGTAGAAACATCCACCAACCTGGCTTCCATCAAAATGAAACCCGGCAACGTGATCCGCATCGAGACAAGCCAGCGCAGCTCTATCCTTTCCGCCCGTGACGACATGGCTAACACGGTACGATCTGCATTCCTATTGGCAGGTGCAAAGGTCACTTCCGGTGATGGTTACCCGGGATGGAAACCTAACCCTCATTCTGCCATCCTAGAAGTAGCAGCCGCTTCCTACAAACGCTTATTTGGTGTCGATGCCAAAGTAAAAGCTATTCATGCCGGATTGGAATGTGGATTATTCCTCGATAAATATCCTACACTGGATATGATCTCCTTCGGACCTACACTGATCGGTGTACACTCTCCGGACGAAAGGATGCTGATTCCCACCGTTGATAAATTCTGGCGACACTTGCTTGACGTACTGGCAAATATCCCGGAAAAGAAATAATAAACCAAAAGGTTTGTCGTTAATAAACAGAAGGCTGTGCCAAAAATAAATTCCGTATCTAATAATAGAAAATAAGCGGTGACTTTTGACATAACCTCCTGTTTTTTTTAATCACTATATTAAGGTATGAAAAGAAATCCATTATACATCCTTCTTTGTTTATTTGTAAGTTTAACGTTCATTGTAGCCTGCAATAATGATGACTTTTCAACCAATTCTTCACTCAAACTGGCCTTCTCAAACGACACTTTACGATTGGACACGATACTGACAGGTATCGGTACATCAACTCGACAGTTAAAAGTATACAACCGTAATAAAGAATCACTCGTCATCTCATCTATCACACTCGCCGACGGCTCCAATTCCGGTTTTCGCATCAATGTGGACGGAATGAAAGGCAGTAATTTCTCCAATATCGAAATACGAGGTAAGGACAGCTTATTCATTTTTATAGAAGCAACCATACGTCCGGCAAACAGCGATATTCCTTTTTTCAAAAAAGACTCCATCGTTTTTTTAACGAACGGCAACCGGCAAGATGTCAAGCTATATGCCTACGGGCAGGATTTTCTATCCCTGCAAAACAAAGAAATCACACAAGACACCTTGATCAGTGCCCAACGGCCTATCGTCATTTATGATAGTCTGACTGTAAAAGAGGGGGCACGCCTAACCATTGCAGCAGGTACACGTCTGTATTTCCATGGAAGTTCCAGCCTACAGGTTCACGGACAGCTCACAGTCGAAGGCACTCTCGATGCTCCTGTAGCATTCCGTGGTGACCGTACCGACAATATGTTTTCATACCTGCCTTACGACCGCTTGCCCGGACAATGGGGCGGAATCCGCTTTCATACTACCAGTTATGACAATACGATAAACTTTGCAGATATTCATGGAGGAATTTACGGTATTCGCTGTGACTCTGCAGCCATCGACCGGAAAAAGCTGACACTGAACAATACCATCATTCACCAAGTATCCGGCAACGGACTGGAAATGACCAATTGCCAAGCCACTGCCGGGAATTGTCAAATCAGCAATGCAGGCAATAATTGTATCAAATTATTAGGTGGCGATTATGAATTCGTGCATTGCACGGTTGCCAATTATTATAGTTGGAACATAAAAAACGGAGTAGCCCTTGCCATTCAGAACGAAAAGGGAGAAACTCCCTACCCACTTACTATGGCTGCCTTCCGTAACTGCATTATAGCCGGTTCATCCGGAGATGAAATCAGCGGAAGTCGTTCGAAAGACTCCAGCATACCTTTCAACTATTATTTTTCTTATTGCCTCATCAATTCCGTTGAGGAAAAGAATGACAAAATAATGAATGTCATATGGGAAAAGGATGATCATTTCGAAAAGATGGATAGTGAGATGCAAAAGTATGATTTTCAATTAGACTCACTCTCAAAAGCCATCAATTTAGGTAACAATGAAGATTCCCGCAACTATCCTTTTGATTTGAAAGGCCGATCACGTCTCAATGACGAAGCACCCGATGCAGGATGCTATGAGTGGATAAAAAAAGAGGATGAATAGAATTATCACGATATTTCTATTATTATCTCTATTCTTTCCCGGACTAAAAGCACAGGAAGAGATTCCCTTCCGTGTCATGAGTTGGAATGTGGAAAATCTGTTCGACACTCACCATGATTCTCTCAAAAACGATTACGAGTTCCTCCCTCAGTCACACCGACACTGGACATATCTCCGGTACAAAAAGAAGCTGGAAAACATAGCCCGTGTCATTACTGCCGTAGGAGAATGGACACCTCCCGCTTTAGTTGGACTCTGTGAAGTTGAAAATGACAGTGTCATGCGCGATCTTGTTCATTATTCTCCTTTGAAAGAACACGGTTACCGCTATGTAATGACTGATTCTCCCGATGAACGAGGGATCGACGTGGCGTTACTCTATCAGCGGAACCAATTCAAACTACTGTCCTACCGTTCCATCCCTGTAGGCATTTTCACTACGGAAAGTAGACCGACCAGAGATATTCTCCATACCAGCGGACTCATTGTCACAGGTGACACCCTCGACATCTTTGTAGTCCACCTCCCCTCCCGGTCAGGAGGAGCGAAAGAATCCGAACCTTACCGTTTGTTCGTGGCCAAGAAGATCAAAGCAGAAGCCGATAGCATCCTGACCTCCCGCCAACATCCCCTACTTATCATCATGGGCGATTTCAACGATTATCCCACTAATAAATCCATCACCCAAATACTTGAAGCAACGGCCCCTCCACATCATCCGAAACCATTAAAACTCTATCACTTGTTGGCGCGCAAGGCTAAAGAAAATAAAAACAAAGGAAGTTCCTATAAATATCAGGGGGAATGGGGCTTGCTCGACCATCTGATCGTTTCGGGAACCCTTCTCGATACTACTACAAACTTTTACACAACAGAAAAGAAGGCAAATGTTGCCCACCTGCCTTTCTTATTAACGGAAGATAACAAATTCGGAGGGTTACAACCATTCCGTACTTATTACGGAATGAAATATATAGGTGGATACAGCGATCATTTACCAGTCTTTATGGATTTGGAAACAAGAACAAAATAACTGTAAACGCTTCTACTTTCTATAATGAAGTTCGAGCCTATTAGCAAAAGCCCGACATCTAAAATTAATAGTGTATATTAAAATGGGAAATAAAACGTTATTATCTTTAGAAGGTATCCGGACGGTAAAAGAAACATACCACTGAAGATCGACCGAAAATAATTAGAATACATATTTTGAAAAACATGAAAAAATTCTATTTAATATTCGCATGCGCTTTAATGATTATTTCAACAATAAAGGCAGAAGTAACTGATTATTCCAAAGGTCTTTCCATTTGGTTTGACACTCCTACCAATCTAGACGGAAGAGCCATCTGGCTTCATGCTTCCGGAAACGGGGCAAATCCGGACCCAGTCTGGGAGAGCCGATCTCTACCTCTAGGAAACGGAAGTCTAGGAGCAAATATCATGGGTTCTATTGCGGCAGAACGAATAACTCTGAATGAAAAGACACTTTGGAAAGGTGGCCCAAATACAGCAGGAGGTGCCGATTATTATTGGAATGTAAATAAACAGTCTGCCTCCGTTTTACAGGAAATTCGCCAAGCCTTTTTGGAAGGTGATCAATCGAAAGCAGAAATATTAACGCGCAAAAACTTCAACGGGTTAGCGGAATATGAAGAAAAGAACGAAACTCCTTTCCGTTTCGGAAGTTTTACTACGATGGGAGAAATTTATGTGGAAACCGGGTTGAGTGAAATAGGAATGGACAAATATAAACGCATCTTATCACTGGATTCAGCAATCGCAGTAGTCACCTTTCGCAAAGACAATATTAACTATCGACGCAGTTATTTCATATCCTATCCCGACAGCGTAATGATAATGAAGTTTACAGCAGATCGACCAGGTATGCAGAACCTGACACTCAGTTACAGCCCAAATACGGAAGCAAAAGGAAAGATTGATTCTTATGGCGAAGATGGTATCTGCTATCTAGGCGAATTAAATAACAACAAAATGAAATTCGCCTTTCGTATCCGGGCAATAAACAAAGGTGGATCGTCAACAACTACCAACGATGGCAAAATCGTTATAAAAAATGCAGATGAAGTGATCTTCTTACTGACAGCCGATACGGATTATAAAATGAACTTCGACCCGGATTTTCAAGACCCACAGACTTATGTGGGACAGCAACCGGAACAAACTACTTTGAAAATGATGCAACAGGTGATGGAGCGGTCATACGAAGAATTATATAGTCGCCATATTGCAGATTATACCGCGCTCTTCAATCGGGTAAAGCTACATTTGAATCCCCTTTCTGCAATCAATGAGGATCTCCCTACAGATCAGCGTCTAACCCGTTATCGCAATGGAATACCGGATTTTCATCTGGAAGAATTATATTATCAATACGGCCGTTATCTGCTCATATCCAGTTCACGTCCGGGAAACATGCCTGCAAATCTTCAGGGAATGTGGCATAATAATCTAGATGGTCCTTGGAGGGTCGATTATCACAACAATATCAACATCCAAATGAATTATTGGCCGGCATGTTCTACGAATTTAAATGAATGCATGTGGCCTCTCATTGATTTCATCCGGACACTGGAAAAACCGGGAGAAAAAACCGCCCGGGCATATTTTAATGCCAGAGGTTGGACTGCATCCATTTCAGCTAATATTTTTGGGTTCACCTCTCCATTGTCCAGTGAACAAATGGAGTGGAACTTTAATCCGATGGCCGGTCCTTGGCTAGCAACTCACATTTGGGAATACTACGATTATACGCGCGACCAGAAATTCTTGAAAGAAATTGGTTATCCATTGATAAAGAGCAGTGCGCAATTTACGACAGATTATCTGTGGCACAAGATGGACGGTACGTATACAGCCGCCCCTTCAACTTCCCCCGAACACGGACCGGTAGACCAAGGAGCTACTTTTGTACATGGAGTGGTAAGAGAGATTCTCTTGGATGCCATAGCTGCCAGCAAAGAATTGAGAATCGACAAAAAAGAACGTAAACTATGGGAAAAAGTACTAACTCATCTCGCCCCTTATCGGGTAGGACGATACGCACAATTGATGGAATGGTCCACCGACATTGATGATCCGGCAGACAAGCACCGGCACGTCAACCATCTCTTCGGGTTACATCCGGGACATACCCTCTCTCCTATTACCACCCCCCAACTGGCAGAGGCAGCCAGAATAGTATTGGAACATCGAGGTGACGGAGCTACCGGTTGGAGTATGGGATGGAAGCTCAATCAATGGGCAAGGTTGCAAGACGGCAATCATGCTTATTTGTTATTTGGCAATCTACTTAAAAATGGAACGCTTGATAACCTATGGGATACACATGCACCTTTTCAGATTGATGGTAACTTTGGTGGAACAGCCGGTATCACGGAGATGTTATTACAAAGTCATATGGGATTCATCCAACTCTTACCTGCTCTTCCCGATGCCTGGAAAGAAGGAAGCGTCAGCGGTATCTGTGCGAAAGGCAACTTCGAAGTTTCCCTTTCCTGGCAAGAAAACGAATTAGTCGAAGCAATCATTCTTTCAAAAGTCGGTAGTCCCTGTACGTTAAGATACGGTGAACAAGCCCTTTCATTCAAAACAGAAAAAGGAAAAAGCTATCGGATAATTAGAGAAGAAGATAAAATTATTCTAACTCCGAAAGAATTAGAATAAAATGTCTCCCCGACCTAAGTAAAGGGAAAGCAATATTCAAATTTAGAAGGAAGTATTTTCATTATTCAATGACTTATACACATAGTCTTTTAGAAGCTTTCCCATCTGCCAATATCGTATGAATCCTAAAAAAAATAGGATTACACCAGATATAATACATACCCACGCCAATCCATCCAAACGAGAAATACTTTTAATCTGAAGTATTCCGATTCCAGCAGTAAGAAGATATAATGCAGTACGTATATAGGAGAATAAAGTCCTTACATTAGCCAACTTTGTTCTTTCAAGTGCCAGATGATCACGGAGTATCAGTTCTTTATCTTTTCTAGAATCCATTTTCCTTAATTTACCTATTAAATACTAGAAATTTTATAAAACAACAAAATTCCATCATAAAATGTTTGTGAAACGTTTTAGAAACTATTTTCTCTTTTTCCGGAAACAGATCATTAAGATTTATAATAAATACGAGAATACCCAAATCTCATTTTTTTATATTAGTATGAGGAATATATAAATCAATAGAAAAATTTCACTGATTACACCTTATATATAATATAGACATTTATATATTTTATTTTTTTCATATTTTGATTTCTTAAT
>OODP01001414.1_pt1 | contig 14756 bp, 14 predicted proteins | sample 1671011 | NCBI WGS metagenome assembly OODP01 (sample SAMN06348113, study PRJEB24527) | human gut metagenome | biome: human gut; feature: ankylosing spondylitis patient; material: feces | host: Homo sapiens | place: China | collected 2015-10
CAGGTTTCCCTGCCGAGACATCTTTATACTCTATCAATTGATATTCCGGCTCGCTAGGCATCTCGTTCATGAAAACACGCAGTTTCACGTTGACAAATATCGTTCGCTGGCGTGCGTCTATCGAACGTTTCAATACACGTACGGCCCGGATATTTTTCGGAGCCTCACCCGTCTCACGGGCTACTACTTGCCTTAGCGATTGCTCATTAACAGCCTCTTCCGGCAATATCCTGAGTTGTAATTCTTTTATCATTGTTTATTATATATTAACCGAATAGTTGCCGAAAGGCTTCCTCCACTTTCTTTACCTGTACGATTTGAATCTTGCTCTTCGCCGTATCGAAACCTTTTAGATTATTATGCGGAATGATAATCCGGGAGAAACCCAGCTTCTCCGCCTCCAAGATACGTTGCTCAATACGGTTGACCGGACGGATCTCTCCGGACAAGCCCACCTCGCCAGCCATACAAACACCCGGCTCGATGCTGATATCCAAGCTAGAAGAAAGGATGGAACTGATTACCGCCAAATCGATAGCCGGATCATTCACTTTCAAACCTCCGGCGATATTCAGGAAAACATCTTTCTGGATCAACTTAAAACCCGCCCTTTTCTCCAATACTGCCAATAACATATTCATTCGGCGTAAATCGAATCCGGTGGCGCTACGTTGCGGCGTACCGTAAACCGCCGAGCTGACCAAGGCTTGCGTCTCGATCAAGAAAGGACGTACCCCCTCGATAGCGGCGGCGATGGCGACACCGCTCAGTCCCTCATGATTCTGGGTTAATAATAACTCGGATGGATTGCTGACCTCACGAAGCCCGTTCTGGCGCATCTCGTAAATCCCTAGTTCCGCCGTACTGCCAAAACGGTTCTTGATGCTCCGCAGGATACGATACATATAATGCTGATCGCCCTCAAACTGCAACACCGTATCCACGATATGCTCCAATACCTTCGGACCGGCGATACTGCCTTCCTTATTGATATGGCCGATCAATAAGACCGGGACACCGCTTTCCTTGGCGTATTTCAAGATAGCGGCACTACACTCACGTACTTGGGAAACACTGCCGGGGGAAGATTCCACGACTTCCGTAAAGATGGTTTGTATGGAATCTATGATCATCAAGTCCGGCTGGATATTGGCCGCTTGCGTAAAAATCTGTTCCAGATGCGTCTCGCATAGGATGAAACAGTTCGGATTATCATGCGATAATCGGTCCGCCCGGAGTTTCAACTGGCGACTGCTCTCCTCGCCCGAGACATATAGGGTTTTCAAGCCTGTCAAGCCCAACACGGTTTGCAAGACCAAGGTAGATTTTCCGATTCCCGGCTCTCCACCGATCAAGACCAAAGAGCCCTTCACCAAGCCTCCGCCGAGGACCCTATTTAATTCATCATCTTTTAAATCGATACGGGCCTCCTCTTCCGTCGTTATATCACGCAATAACACCGGACGGATCTTATTGCCCTCCATAATACCGGGAACTGGCCGCTTCACGGCAGGCTCCTTTGTTACGATCTCCTCTACATAAGTGTTCCACTCCCCACAATTCGGGCATTTACCCAGCCATTTCGGGGAATCAGCGCCACAGTTAGAGCAGACATATACGGTTTTTGTTTTCGCCATTCTATCCTGAATTTGGCGTAAAGATACAAAAAACTACTTTTCCCCTACCACAACGATCTTCTTTCCGATACCGCAGCCCTTCTTAATTTCCGGGCTACCTTTCTCCTTATACAAGAATCCGCGGAACATACCGCCACTGTTATAAGGCATGGCGATATTTCCTAGTTTATCCACGGCGATCAAGCCGCCGTTGCCGGCGTTCGTATTCAATTCCGTATGGATGATATAATCCGCCGCTTTCTCTACGCTTTCCTTAAGGTATTTATAGCGGGCACACACATCGAACGCTACCGCATGACGGATAAAATACTCGCCATGCCCCGTACAGGAGACGGCGCAACTGTTATTATCCGCATACGTTCCCGCCCCGATCACGGGCGAATCACCGATACGCCCCCAACGTTTCTTGAACATACCGCCGGTACTGGTCCCGGCCGTTAAGTTTCCTTGCTTATCCAGAACGACACAGCCTACCGTACCGTTCTTCTTACTTTCTTGCTTTAACTTCTCGATCCACTCCATCGTCTTGGGCGTAGCGAAATACATATTGTCTTCTACCATTTCCAAGCCTTGTTCCTTGGCGAACTCCTCAGCACCGGCTCCGCTCAGCATGACATGCGGAGATTTTGTCTTTACGGCATAGGCGGCATTGATCGGATGCTTCACGTGTTTTAAGCCAGCTACAGCGCCTGCGCTTAAATCCTTGCCTTCCATGATGGAAGCGTCCAACTCAAAAGTTCCCTCCACCGTACAGGTAGCACCAATTCCGGCGTTAAACAACGGATTTCCCTCGAAGTAATTGATTACGGCCATCACCGCTTCCGGCCCCTCGCCTCCCGCAGAAAGGACCTTATCTCCAATCATTAAAGCGGAGTCCAATGCGGCGTAATATTGAGCCGACTTAACCGGATCTTCCTCCAATCCGGCCATCGCCCCCGCACCACCATGTACCACGATTACATACTCCCGGTCTTGCGCAAAAGCAATGGATGACACCATCAAAGCCGTCAAGGCTATCATTTGTTTTAACATGCTATTATATTTAATCATTTATACAATGCTCAAAAATAGAACAAATATCTGAATTATCTTAGAGACATAGACTTATTTCCCGATTTTTATCCGTACATTTACCTCGAACGGTAATCTCTTAAATAATAACATTATGGAAGAATACATCGATTCTATCATAAGAGTGGGAAAGATATTGATCGGAAGCATAATGGTCGTGTTCGTACTCTGGTACATCGTAAAGGATATTGTCAAGGCTTATGGGAAAGATTCGCATGAACCGGATTAAAAAAAGTGCCGTGGCGATATGACCACGGCACTTCTCTTCATTATATCATAGAGAGCTATTTCATTCGTTCGTATACCATACCGGTCCCGGCTGGCTGCCCATGACGAACTCCAATGTCGCCCCGCTCATGATTTGCTCGTGGGTGATATAACTCTTATCATAAGGTTGTCCGTTCAGCTTCACGGATTGGATATAAATATTCTCCGCAGAGACCTCGGGAGCCAAAACCGTAAAGATCTTGCCATTGCCTACATGCATCTTCACCTCCGGGAACAACGGGGAACCGATCTCATATTGGCCGCTGATCGGATCAACCGGATAGAATCCCATGGCGCTGAACACAAACCAAGCGGACATCTGCCCACAGTCCTCATTACCGCAAATACCGTCCGGAGCATTCAGATACAAGTCATGTAATACCTGAGCCACGTATTTCTGGGTCTTCCAAGGCTGGCCGACCTTATTATATAAGTAGATCACATGATGGCTCGGCTCATTTCCATGCGCATATTGACCAATCATGCCTGTACTAAAGATAGGCAATTCCTCATCCGATTTGGGGACATAGGTAAACATACTATCCAATTTCTCGGCGAAACGTTCCTTACTTCCTACCAATCCGATCAAACCGTCCAGATCTTGCGGCACGGACCAGAAATATTGCCAACCATTGCTCTCGCAAATATCTTCCGTATAATCATCGGGGCTGAAATTAGCGGCAAAGTTTCCTTTCTCATCACGAGGCTGCATAAAGGAAGTTGCCGGATTGTACACATTATGATAATTCTGTGAACGTTTAAAGAATTCGTCGGCGATCTCTTTCTTACCCATCTTCTCAGCCATCTTAGCGATGCAATAATCATCGTAGGCATACTCCAAGGTCTTCGATAAAGACCAGTTCTCCCATTTTTTCGGATCGCTATAAGCCGGTACGTAGCCCAACTTCTTATAATCGCCGATACCCCGATAGTCATCCCGGTTGGCTGTCGCTATACAAGCCTCCAGCGCTTTCTCGGCATTGAAATCACCGATACCTTTCAGATAAGCGTCTACGATAACGGGCACCGCATGATAACCGATCATCATATTCGTTTCCCAGCCATAAAGGTTCCATAAAGGCAAAGCCCCGTTCTGCTCATAGAACTTCAAGAAACCCTTGATCATATCATTCGCCCGTTCCGGCTCCGTATACGTAAACAACGGATGGGAGGCACGGTAGGTATCCCATAAAGAGAAAGTAGAGTAATTCGTCCATCCGTCCGCTTTATGGATTTGCTGATCCGGGCCGTAATAAGAACCATCCACGTCGCTATAGATCGTCGGGGCGATCATGGAATGATACAAGGCCGTATAGAATTTCACCATATCGTCTGTATTCCGGCTCTTCACCTCAATCTTGGAAAGCTGTCGGTTCCAATTCGCGCTAGCCTGCGCTTGATAGTAATCGAAATCATCCTTCGGGGCTTCCGCACGCAAATTCTTTCCCGCTCCCTCCATGCTGACGCCAGAGATTCCGGTCGTGACAAGGATTTCCTCATCCTTCTTCGTATTGAAATCGAAACGGGCCACATAGGCCGTACCGATCCAACCTTTTTCCTTGGTCACGATAGAAGTCGTATCCATATGACAAGCCACGAAAGGCTTAGAGAAACGGGTCTCGAAATAAACATGCTGCAAGGGAGACCAGCCTTGGGATAGGCGGTATCCACGAATCGTCGTAGAGTCTACCACCTCGATCTTGGAATCCAAGGTAAAGTCCCAATTCATCGCCTTCTTCAAGTTCAAGAATACCGAAGCCTCGGCCTCCGGGAAGGTATACCGCTGGATACCGCAACGCTCGGTAGCCGTAAGCTCCACGTTAATGTTATAATCCTTCAGCAATACCCGGTAATATCCTGCGGAAGCCGCCTCGTCATTATGCGAGAACGTGGAATAGATTCCTAACGGCGCCGGGGCCTCTTTATAAGGACGGGTCACGGGCATAAAAGAGATATCGTATAAATCGCCTGCCCCCGTACCGGAAAGGTGCGTATGGCTAAAGCCGGCGATCGTCGTATCCGGATAGAAATACCCCGAGATGCGATCCCAACCCGGCAAACCGTTATCCGGGCTCAATTGTACCATACCAAAAGGAACTTGGGCTCCCGGGTAGGTATTGCCGGTAAAATCCGTACCGATCATGGGGTTCACATACTGCGAGTAATCCGCCTCCTGTTTCTTTTCAGGCGTGCAGGCCACGAGTGCCAGCAAAGAGACCGCCAATATAGACATGTGCTTCATGTTATGCAATTCGTTTTGAGTTTGAGCAAACATACATAAATTATTTCGAAAGAGAAACAGTTTACGGGGAAAACTTTCTATTTTCATCGGGGTGAAAATCTTTTTTCATTATGATGAGAATCTATTTTCATCAAGGAGAAAATCTTTTTTCATCAAGACGAGAATTCGGTGGAATCCTTTAACTTTGTACAAAAACTACGATAACATGGAAGATAAAACATCGACACTTCGTTTGATCTATCCCCAATGGCAAGGTGGGATCGTGAATCATTGGATGCCCGACCTTCCTGCGGACGACGCTTCCAGAGGGTATTACCTAGGAGCTCAATTACTCAATATCCTCGCTCCCCCAAGTCCCCAGAAAACCGTGGAAGTACCCATCTCACTAGATATAAACGATAGAGAAACGGATCTAGGGATCAGCGCCCGCAAGGTTATTCTGAAACAAACAAAAGCAGCCCTCGAATTACTGCACGAAAACGCTCCAGAAAAGATTGTCACCTTAGGGGGCGAATGTTCGGTAAGTGTCGTACCCTTCACCTATCTGGCTGCTAAATATCCGGATGATATAGCCATTGTCTGGATAGACGCACATCCGGATATAAACTTGCCGTATGACGAGTATAAGGGATATCATGCGATGGCCCTTACGGCCTGTCTAGGGATGGGTGATGAAGAGATTCTTCAATTATTACCGGGAAAGTTCAAGGTCTCGAATACCTTAATCGTAGGTTTACGCTCGTGGGATGAGGGCATGAAAGAACGGCAGAAGAACTTAGGTATAAAAGGTTTATCACCAGAGGAGGTGGCGAAGGATAGTTCCTCCATCCTCAAGTGGTTAAAAGGGACGGGCGCATCCAAAGTTGTCGTTCACTTCGATATGGACGTAATCGATCCGGCGGATATGATAGCGGGAGTCGGCGTAGAGCCTAACGGGATGAAAATAGACGAGGTCGTACGTGTTATCAACAATATAGCATCCAAGTATGATCTGGTAGGTCTTACGGTAGCCGAGCCGATGCCTCGTATAGCCATCAAGCTAAGGAATATGCTGGACCGGTTACCTTTATTGAAATAATAAAAAAAGACGTAGCCCTTAAACAGAGTTACGTCTTTTTTATATTACATTATTATAACTTTCGGGATTTATTCCTCATTATTATCTTCCTCATTCTCCTCGTCTTCTTCCTTTGGGGCTTTTTTCACGAAGAACGCACTCAACTCATACAAACCGTAGAGCGGTAAGAATACGATACTTAACGTAAACGGATCACTACTTGGAGTGATGAACGCCGCACCAACTAACAAGCCGACAACAGCATGCCGTCTGTATTTATGAAAGAACGAGCGGTTTAGCAGCCCTATCTGAGATAATAGCCAAGATACCAATGGCATCTCAAATACGATTCCCATCACGAATATCAACATCAAGAAGTTATCCATGTAAGAATCAAGGGATACCTGTTCCGTAATGGCGGCACTCAACTCGTAAGTCGCCAAGAAACGTAGTGTCATCGGGAACACCAAGAAATAACCCACTGAGCATCCGATAAAGAACATTATCGTTCCGAACAAGAATACCCAACGTACATTTTTCTTCTCATTTTCGTAAAGAGCCGGACTTACGAACTTCCAGATCTCCCACATCAAATAGGGGAAAGTCAATAATAACGCCAACCAGAAAGAACTTGTCATATGCGTGAAGAACTGGGAAGCCAGCTTGATATTGACAATGTTCACATGGAAAGTATCATTACAAAAGTCCGGGAGAAAAGAAAAATGAGAACTAATCTTACACATTTCCCGATAGACGATGAAATCGGAGCTACACGGGGCCATCACGACATTATCGAACAGCCACGGCATTACCGAGAACCCGGCTATAGCAAAAACAAAGAGCGCTAAAATAGAACGAAATAAAGTCCAACGAAGTTCTTCTAGGTGATCCCAGAATGACATTTCTTCTTGTTGCATCTTCCTTTACTTCTTTTCCGTATCGTCTAATTTGATATCGTCTTCCAATCCTTTTACACCGTCCTTGAAATTCTTCACGCCCTTACCGATACCTTTCATCAGCTCAGGAATTTTCTTACCACCGAAAAGCAATAACACAACAATGGCGATGATCACGATCTCGCCTGTACCTAAGTTTCCTAAAAATAGTAATTCATTCATGATATTATAATATTAGTCATTAATATTCTCGTTTCTATGGGGGCAAAGATACAATTTGTAATGAATAGTAGCCTCATTATTCCAAATTTATTACCTTTGCACCGTCTTAAAAAACTGAAATTAGAAAAAAATTAGAAAGATGAAAGCGTACGTATTTCCCGGTCAGGGGGCACAGTTCGTAGGTATGGGCAAAGACCTCTACGATAATAATCCTCTTGCTAAAGAGATGTTTGAGAAGGCTAACGAGATCCTTGGTTTCCGTATCACGGATTTAATGTTTGCCGGAACAGACGAGGATCTGAGACAAACCAAAGTTACTCAACCAGCGATCTTCTTACACTCTGTCATTCTCGCGAAAACATTAGGTGATCAATTCCAACCGGATATGACCGCAGGTCACTCATTAGGAGAATTCTCTGCCTTGGTAGCTGCCGGAGCATTGTCTTTCGAGGACGGCTTGGTATTAGTTTCCAAACGTGCCATGGCTATGCAAAAGGCTTGCGAGGCAACTCCCTCTACAATGGCCGCCGTATTAGCCTTGCCGGATGCGACGGTTGAGGAAATTTGCGCGAGCATCAAGGACGAGGTAGTGGTTTGCGCTAACTATAATTGCCCGGGCCAATTGGTAATCTCCGGCTCTATCCCCGGTATCGATCAGGCTTGCGAGAAGTTATTGGCCGCAGGCGCTAAGCGTGCCTTGAAGTTGAAAGTAGGTGGAGCGTTCCATTCTCCATTGATGGAACCAGCTCGTACTGAGTTGGCTGCCGCTATCGAGGCTACGACGATCAATAAACCTTCTTGCCCGGTTTACCAGAACGTAAGCACGAAAGCCGAGACTTGCCCGGAAACAATTAAGACTAACTTGATCGCACAGTTAACCGCCCCGGTACGTTGGACCCAAAGCGTACAGAACATGATCGCCGACGGTGCCACTCATTTCATCGAGTTAGGCCCGGGTGCCGTTCTTCAGGGATTAGTTAAAAAGATCAATAAGGAAATGACTACGGAAGGTATGCAATAATTTATCTTTCAATGTAATAGGATAAAAGTCCGAAAAGGATGGAGGGTGATTTTCCTCGTCTTTTCCGGACTTTTTTATATACGATGATGATTCGAAAAGATCTTGAATGCTAAACTAATCAAAGGCCAACGTTGTTTTATACTATAAACACAATTCAGAATATAGAAAATGGAAACAATACAACAGAAAAATAGGATTATCCTACTTTGGCCGGATGGAGCGCCCACTAGTAATGGATTGGCCGGCGTAGAATTGGAAGATGCCCCGAATGCCATATCCAATATATCGAACCCTTCCCTATTGGTTTATCCGGCGACGAAGCCGAATGGCAAGGCGATCTTGATGTGTCCGGGTGGCGGACTTTCCAAGATTTCGATCGGACATGAGGGGCGTGATATGGCCGCATGGTTTAACGCGCAAGGTATTACTTATGCCGTATTGAAATACCGGATGCCGAACGGACATAGGGAAGTTCCTCTGGACGATGTTCGCCAAGGTCTCCGCATCCTCCATAATTACTCGGAAGAGTGGAAGATTACGAAGGTCGGTGTCATGGGTGCCTCCATTGGCGGTTATATCGCCGGGCATGCCGCAATATTCGGGGTAGACGACGCACGTCCAGATTTCCAAATACTCCTTTATCCGGTTATCAGTATGCTACCTCATTTAACGCACCTTAAATCGAGGGAACGGCTATTAGGAGCGAATCCCACGCATGAGGAAGAGGAAGCTTTCTCTCTGGAATTGCACGTAAACGCACTGACACCTCCCGCCTTTATAGCGTTGGCTTCGGATGACGAGGCGGTTAGCCCGGAGAATAGCGTGCTTTATTATCTCGCTTTGCTAAAAAACAAGGTGTCCGCCTCCTTACATATTTACCCAAAAGGCGGCCATAGTTTTGGGTTCCGGGACAACTTCGTATACAAACGTCAATGGACTGACGAACTGGAGAAATGGCTAAGCACGATTGAGTAAATCTCAAAAAAACGGTGCCACACAAATAAATGCGTGACACCGAAAAAGTATATATAAAACAGACCAAGCAGGTTCGCTATTTAGCGTTCCACCAAAGTGGAGTAGTCGTCAAGTCCGGGCCGCCCAAAAGCTGGAGAGCTTGCGCATAACCCGCTTGATTATTCGTTTGGATATTCGCCGGATAACGATAACGTTTCGGGTAGAAATCCCAACGGCATTCCTTAGAGGTAGCGACCGTCAAAGGAACTTGATTCAATGGGTTGTAATCCTTCTCTACCGCTTGGTTCTCGAAGAAAGGAAGACCTAAACGACGATGATCGCTCCAAGCCTCTTCCGGCAACCAAGGAACTTGCGCTATATATTTCTGGGTGATAATCTTCGTAAGGGCGTCATTATTATAAGCGCCATTCCGATAGATCGAGTTATGGGGATATTCATACGTACGGCTTTTTACCTCCTTCGTATAGGGGTCCGTATAACGGATCGTATATGATTTCGCCTCTGTCGTATGGTCGAAAGCGACGGAAGTACCTACACGGTTGTATTTCTGAGACGATAGGTAATCACCGACTTGGCTCAATAAGCCATGATACTCAAAACTAGCCGTAACACCAGACTCATAATTGGATTTAGCCGTTCCCGGAACTTTCCAGCCTTTCACCGCAGCCTCCGCCAATAAGAAGTAACTTTCCCACGGGCCGAAGAAGACACGCTTATTGGTGCTCATTCGATATTGTTTCGATATAGAGGGATAATTATAATTCTTACCTGTCAGCTCACTTACCAGACCGGCTTTCACGTCCCATTCTCCGGCGACCCAAGTGCCCCACGTATATTTCGGATCGATCGTCAACATATTCTGGGTATTATCCGCCGGATTCTTCAAGTGAACCGGCTTCACCTCGCTGGCCGCACCGATATAATCGGAATAAACCACACCATCATCCCAGCCCACTACACTAAACAACTTCGGGGCACGGGGATCTACATATTGAGGTATACCGTCGAAATAGAAACCGGCGCACGGATCATTCGTCGTCAGCGGGAAGTGCTGGTTCAAATATAAACCTTGATAATCGTATGGATTCTTCAAATGGCTTTTTAAGGAGTCCGGCAACGGAAATTCCTGTCCACCCATCCTCTTTTATCGCCGCAGGAACTTGGAAATCGATTCCTCCTAGGCCAATCATCATATTATTAATGGTGACCGAAATGGGTTGGGCATTCCAAGGACGAGACATCACGCTCGTCAGCTCATCCCAACCCTCTTTCTCCTGCACGGAAGCGATATCGGTTGGCTCGGAAATAAATGTCTTAGAGGCGGCATCCTCAAATTCCGCTTTCGCTAAGGCAGGATCGACAGCCGAGATACGCATCGCCAAACGCATACGCAAGGAGTTGGCGTACTTCTTCCATTTCGCAACATTTCCCGCATAGAAAGCATCCTCGTTAGCCATAGCGGACATATCCAAGGAGGGGTCCAACGCAGACTCAGCTTCCCGTAACTCTTTCAATATAAATTGATAGATAGCCTCTACACTATCGTACTCAGCCGGTACACCGGAGAAAGCGGCTAACGCTGGGATCGGCCCGAAACCGTCAGCGACTTCCGAGTTCAAGTAAGCACGCCAGATACGGGACATCTGGATTACGTTCTTATAATAGGGATAGGTATCCGCCTCCCCATTGGCAACCATCCGCTCTCCCAGCTGGATCGCTTTGGTCACTTGATTCAGCCAACCTACGGCGTAATCATTACTCAAGTAGATCGTACTATAATCATTGTTATCCGTACCGATCGTAAAACCACTTCCCCTATTGAAACGGGAAGCACGGTCCCAGTACAAGATAAAGATACGCTCGGCTATCTCTGGGTTCATCTGGTCTCCCATGATAGAGGCATTCAGGAACCATTGGGGCTTCACCTTATCCTCTCCCACAAGATTCGGGTCCTCATTGATCTCCTGAAAGTCATTACAGGAAGAAAGAAGAGCAGCCACCGATACCAATCCGGTAAAAAGTATATTTCTTGTTTTCATCTTCATCATTTTTATCGTAATTCAAATTATCATGTATTCCATTAGAATCCCACGGTTACGTTAAACGTATAGGAACGACTGGTCGGCGCAGCTCCATTCTCGAATCCGGTAGCGTTGGTATTCGTGGCGGCAACAGACTCGGGGTCGATACCCGGCAAGTTATAATGGATCATCCAAACATTGTTACAAGTAGCGGATAGACGTACACGCTGAAAAGGCGTTTTCTTCAACATCTGTCGATTGAACTCGTAGCCAAAGGTGATATTACGCAAACGGACATTGGTGGCGCTATAGGTATAAACCTCTGGTAAACCATAATTTCCGGTAGACCCAATACGCTCCCAATAGTTCTGGGGAGTGACGGCGACCGTATTCTCCGCATAACCACTACCCTGTTGAACCACGGTATTCGGTACCACGAATTCGGCACGATCACCATTCACCACTGTTCCGGCGGCGTTACCCCGGGTATACAGGTTGGAGGCTGTCGCCGAATAGATGCTACCACCGATACGGAAGTCTATCAAGAAGCTCAGGTTAAAACCTTTATAAGAGAAATTATTGGTCCAACCCATCATCCAATCCGGACTCTGGTTTCCTACTTTCGACTTCTCGGTAGAGATCAAAGGCAAACCATCATCACCTACGACGATCTTTCCATAGTGAGGACTATTCTCATCGGTCACACGCATAAAGGTCTGCCCGTAGATCTCACCATAATAACCACCTACCGGAGCTACGATCTGGATAGCGTCGAACGTCTTTATATCATATAGATTCACGCCCTCGTATAATTCTTTGATCTTATTCCGGTTCAAGGAGAACTGCGCCGTAGAGCTCCAGCTCAATCCGGCGGGATTGTCTAGAATCGTACCGTTCAAGGAGATCTCCAAACCCTCGTTCTGAATGTTACCTGCGTTAATCTTACGGGAAGCATAGCCGGAGAACGGATCCATCGGTAAATCCAGTAACTGGCGGGTAGCGTTGGATTTATACCAAGCGGCATCCAAGCCCAATCGGTTATTGAAGAAACGGATATCGAAACCGGCCTCCCATGATTTAATCAACTCGCTACGTACGTCCGAGTCGTAAAGTACCTTACCCGGTTTCGCCGTCGTATTCCCGTTGGGGTCCTTGCCTACAGAGTAGAAGTTATATAATTGATACGGATCCAAGTCGTTACCTACCTCAGCGAAGGAGGCACGTACCTTAGCGAAAGAGAACCAATCCGGCATGCTTCCGCCAATCTTCGGCAACATATCTGAGATCACAAGCGATAAACTGACAGATGGATAGAAATAAGAGCGGTTGGCTTTCGACATCGTAGACGACCAATCGTTACGTGCCGTAACATCCAAGAACAGATAACCATCCCAGTTCAACTGCAACGACCCATACAAGGAATTCATACGACGGCGGATCAACTCGGAAGTGACTGTCGGCTTATTCACGCCATTATTCAGCGAGAACAAGTTCGGCACCAACAACTCTCCGGCAGAAGCGTTCATCTTATTACGCTGCTGGAGCATCAAGTTACCACCGAAAGTAACGAAGCCTCCCAGCCGATCGATCAAGTTATCCTTCCGGGCCGTAGCCAAGAAACTGAAGTTATTCTCATAGAAGGTCTCCGATCCCTCGGTATACAGACCTCTCGGACTGGTATTACCACCGGCATATACTTTCTCGCTCTTCGTCGTGGTATAATAATCCGTACCACCTCTCAACTCAATATCGAACCAATCGGTCGGGGCATATTTCAAGGAGATATTTCCTAACAAACGGTTACGGGTATCCTCGTTCTGGCGATAACGGGTCACCCAATAAGGGTTCTCCTGCGGATTCTTGGAGGCGTCATACCAAATCATATTGCCTTGCTCATCCACGTCATCCTCAAATTCGCGGATATTCAAGGAACGAGGCAGGTTATAGATCGTATTGAAAGCGTTCGAGGGATTCACGCCCTGAATCGGGCGGTTATGCGCGTTTTGATTGATATAATTCACCTTGGCATCTACTTTCCACTTTTCCGCCTCATCCAAGAAAGTGGTGGCACGCAAGGTAATATTCGTCTTGTTTAGTTTTGAGCGTGGGGTGATACTAGCATCGTCGGAACGGTTTACGGAGGCGAATACCGCCGTACCCTTTATGTTCTGCTGGAAGCTGACACCCTCGTTAAAGGAGGTTCCGGTGCGGAAAAAAGCGTCGATATTATCATAAGTATGCAGAGGGATTTGGTTGCCTCTCCAATCGGTTACCATTTGTCCCATGGCTTTCGGTCCCCAGCTAAGGCGGGATTGGTTATCGTAAACGCCCACGGAGCCTTGTCCGAAGTCGTTCTGTAAATCAGGTTTCAGGAAAATCGTCTCGGCGGTGATACCGGCGTTGATCGTAATACCGAGTCCCTCGTTCTTACGTCCGGACTTGGTAGTGATCAAGATCACGCCGTTACCGGCACGTGAGCCATAAAGGGCGGCGGCGGAAGCACCCTTCAATACCGTCATGGACTCGATATCTTCCGGGTTGATATCCGAAAGGCCGTTACCCATGTCCGCTCCGGAGTTACCCCATACATCATCCACGCCACCGGTGAAGTTATCCATCGGGGTACCGTCTACGACGATCAAGGGCTGGTTGCTACCCGTCAAGGAGTTGTTACCACGAAGTACGATCTTAGAAGACCCTCCTACGCCATTGCTTGAACGGACGATCTGCAAACCGGAAACCTTACCGGAAAGGGAGTTCGCCAAGTTCGGCTCACGGGAGGCCAAGAGGTCATCCCCTTTCAACTCCTGCATGGCATAACCCAAGGCTTTCTTATCCCGTTTCATACCCAAGGCGGTCACCACCACCTCATCGAGTTTCTGGGTATCTTCCACGAGTTTAACCGTAATCTCGGACTGGCCAGTATACGGGATGTCTTGCGAGGTATAACCGATAAACGATATCTGTATGATATCCCCTTTCTTCACGTTATCCAAGGTAAAATGTCCGTCCAAGTCGGTCATAGTACCATTGGTAGTTCCTTTCACGATTACGGACGCCCCGGTAACGGGTCCTAAGGCATCCCGACACCTTTGCGTTTTGCTGTGAAATGTCAACCCTCGGAATCCCGGACATAGGCGTGGCGTATAAGTTTCCCGAGAACCCAAGCGCCCCTACCAACAGGATTAAGCTGACTGGTCTGAATCTTTTCAACATAACTACTGTTTTTTGTTTATTTTTCTAGACAATGTTTTAGTTTTTGCGTCAACAAATGTCATTTATCCTGTATAAACATAAAAAGGGCAGATATGTTTTGAGTTTAACATATACAAGAGGTAACTGGTGAG
>OODP01001419.1_pt1 | contig 14703 bp, 12 predicted proteins | sample 1671011 | NCBI WGS metagenome assembly OODP01 (sample SAMN06348113, study PRJEB24527) | human gut metagenome | biome: human gut; feature: ankylosing spondylitis patient; material: feces | host: Homo sapiens | place: China | collected 2015-10
TACAAAAAAGAAATATCCTAAATAAGGGATACTTGTTCAAGGAATGATCTTAGATATGGGAATGTTTAAGGATGATAATAATGTTGAGCAAAAATTATGGTCTCTTCATAAGAGATGAATAATGCGACGCAAAATTACATAAAATATTGAAAACGATTACAAAAATGAGCAAAAAAAGATAATACAGAATGGAATGATTCTTGAAACAGCAAAACAATTTGTTGAGCAAACAGGAACTAATAAAAATCAAGCCCCTTATTATCAGGCTATTTTGTTCATATATATCGTATTACTCATCTCTTATGAAGAGAGGTACATTTACCATAGGGAATTGTGGAGTAAATATGCCTAAATCATGGGAAGGCTGCTTGTAAGAAGTTGAAGGTATTTTGTAAAATACTATAATGTTTTTTATAGAAGTATATACTCTCCACAAAATAAACAAATGATGCTTTTTCTCCTAGAGATGTATTGATAAATTATATACAAATATGGAATCAATATGAAAGCGAGAAAAATCTTACTTGTATTCCTGATATTTTATGTAGGCCACATTCAGGCACAAGAGATACAGGATTCGGTAAAAATCTATTTCAGACAAGGGTATTCCGTATTGGAACCATCCCGTAGAAATAACAAAGAAGCGTTAGACCGGATTGCGGACAGTCTACGGACAAGCTATGCGGATTCCGTTTAGCAATTGAAACGTATTCAGGTAGTAGGTGGTGCATCCCCGGAAGGTAGTATCCCTCTGAATAGACGTTTGTCAGTAAAGCGTGCCAATGTGTTGTTCAATTACCTTTCACGCTATGGAGAATTACCTGATTCTTTGAAAACTAATGTGTTCCTCGGAAGAGACAGGAATGGTCTGATCCGTCTTGTGAGCGATGACAGGAATCTGCCATACCGGAAAGAAACGCTACATTTATTGCATGAACTGGCAGAGGATGCGGCAAATGACGATCTTTCGAAAGGTGACCAGCTGCGGCGGATACAGCAACTGCGTGGTGGAGTGCCCTATTGGTATATGTATAAAAAACATTTCCCGGAATTGCGTGCCTCCCGGTTGTATCTATGGTATAAGAAAGTATGGAATCCTATCGCTCCTATGTCAATGCCTCCCATTGAACTGCCTGTACCCGAGCCCGAACCGGCAGGACCTCTACCCTTTGTCCCATATATGCCTCCGCAGCCACGGAACCTGTATTTTGCTGTGAAGACAAATATGTTGTATGATGCATTGCTCGTACCGAATATCGGTGTGGAGTTTTATCTTGGCAAAGACTGGAGCGTAGGTGCCAACTGGATGTATGCCTGGTGGAAAACAGATCGGCGACACTGGTATTGGAGGACTTATGGTGGTGATATGGTCATTCGTAAATGGCTCGGTAAAGCCGCCAAGGAAAAGCCTCTTACCGGACATCATCTGGGCCTATACGGGCAGATTTTTACTTATGATTTTGAGACAGGAGGAAAAGGCTATATGGGGGGGAAACCCGGAGGGACGCTTTGGGACAAAATGAACTATTCCGCCGGTGTGGAATACGGTTATTCGCTGCCGGTGGCATATAGGTTGAATATTGACTTTACTATTGCCGTCGGGTATTGGGGAGGAACCTATTACGAATATACTCCCGTAGACAACTGTTACGTATGGCAGGCTACCAAGGAACGGCACTGGTTTGGCCCTACTAAGGCGGAAATATCGCTGGTATGGCTGATTGGCAGAGAAAATTTCAACAAAGGGAAAGGAGGCAGACGATGAAAACCGGCATACGAGTGACTGTTTATGCGCTGTTGGCCATGATTCTTTTCTCATGCGAGCACAAGGAACTTTGCTTCCATCATCCGCATATGGTTACGCTCAGAGTGGATTTTGACTGGAAGAACGCCCCGCAAGCCGATCCGGAAGGAATGTGTGTGTATTTCTATCCTGAAGAGGGTGAATCTCCGATTCGGTTCGATTTTGCGGGGAAAGACGGAGGGTCGGTAGAGATTAAAGAGGGAAGATACCGGATACTCTGTTATAATAATGACACGGAGTCTTTACTGTTCAGAGGAATGGAAGGATTTGACACCCATGAGGGATATACGCGGGATGGCAACGTGTTTGAGAGCATTTATGGGAACGGTGCCCATTATGCGCCTCCGGCTAAAGGTTCGGAAGACGAGCGTGTCGTTATCTGCCCTGACATGATGTGGGGAAGTTGCGCCCGAAATGTGGAAATTACCGAATTAGGACTAAGTTACGAATGTATTTCTTTCGCGGACAAAGACAAGGTCGAATGGATAGAGAGTAGCGAGCATGTCATTACGCTTTATCCAGCTGAATTGATATGTACCTATACTTATGAGGTCCGTAATGTCAAGAACATGGAATATATGACGCAAGCCTGCGGGTCATTGTCGAGCATGGCTCCCTCCATGCTGTTTGCCAACGAAGAACTGGACAGGGAGTGTGTTACTGTTCCCTTTGAGACAGAGCTCCACCTCGAGAGCTCGAAAATGACCGGTAAATTCTACACGTTCGGTCATCACGAAGAGAATGCCCGTCCGCACAAAATGATGTTTTATGTATGGTATTCCAATAAGGAAAAATTCTATACAACCTTTGACGTGACCGACCAAGTGCATAAGGCTCCGGATAGAAAGCATGTACATATCATCATTGATAATGCGGGCTTCCCAGAACCGCTTCCGAACGAGGATGGATTTGATGTAGAGGTTGATGATTGGGTGGAAGTAGAAAATGATATTATTATGTAGTCTTTATATTTTTAATCTTTTTGATATTATGCAAGCGAAATCAATTCTGATGGTACTATCGGCCATGGCATTGGTAACGGCATGTGCCAACGACGAAACGATAGAAATAAACTATGGTGAAAGCATCAGCTTGAGTGCGGTAGCGGGAAAAACAACCCGTACAGGAAGCGAAGCCACCACAACCAACAGTATAAGAAACTTTCATGTATTGGCCTTTACCCAAGGAGCTACATACATGGATTGCGATGTGCGGAAGCAAGGAAATGTATGGTCGTATGGCGATACCAAGTTCTGGCCGGAAACAGATGTGGACTTCTATTCGTATAGTCCGATGAATACGCAGAATGGCAATGTTAGCATCAAGGTTGAAGGCGACAAGAAAATTGCAAACTATAACGTACCCGGCGATGAAGACCTGCTTTATGCCTTGAACCAGGCTGAAAAGAAAAACGAGCATGAGGGTGAACGACCAGTCATGGTCAACTTCCGCCATGCCCTGTCACAAATTGTATTCAGAATCAGGAATACCAGCTCTAACCTGACAGTGTTCGTAGACGCAGTGAAAGTGGAGGGAATAGAGAAACAGGGTACATTCTTCTGGCCGACTTTGAGCACTACTACTCAATGGCAGGGAACTGAGAAAGACACGGAAACTGACAACTCATGGGGAAGATGGAATATTGTGTATAACAAAGAGAACGCAAAGCAGAACAACTATGCCGCTGAGATTATTCCGATAATGGAACAAGGTTTTGTAGGTTCCATAGATGCATCTGTGCGGGACTTGACTGTTAAAACAGACAATGGCTATAAGGGATTGCTCCTTTTACCGCAGACATTGAATCCCTGGATTACGAAGACCGGCGGAACAGATGAAAATCCGGAGTACAAAATCACGGGGACAGCGCGAGTGCTTGTTAAATGCAAGCTGGTGGATACGGTATCTAATGTACAGTTGTGGCCGAACACGAACTCACACGAGGAAACCGCATGGGTGGGTGTCTCCCTGGTAGGAGAACCCAAAGACATAAACGGAAAAACCAAACAAGTCTGGAAGCAAGGCAAACGCTATGTTTATACTCTTATCTTTGGTGAGGGTGGCGGCTTTAACCCTGATCCAGATCCTGAAAATCCAGATCCAGAACCTGTATTGGTTCCTATTACATTCGCCGTAACTGTGGATGATTTCGTTGAATATCCTCAGGACCTCGATGCCAGTGTTCCTAATTCAAACTCTGGACAATAACACTGAACAACCGCAGACTTGTCTTTTCCATTTATCAAGTTGTGGAAATATAATAAGCCGGGCGGGGTTGAATGTTCCCTTCCCGGTTACTATTTATTGTACAAAAAATAAATGCCTATGCGACTTAATTTAAAAAAGGATTTCCTTCTTGTCACGACCATGCTGGTCGCTGTCGGCTGTTCCGATAGCATGACGGAAGAAAGCGATTCGGAGCAACGGATACCGATTGTCTTTGGCACACAAGTTGCCACTCGTGCAGTGGTGGAAAATAACAAGGAGGGTATGGATAATTTCACATTGTGGGGATGGGTACGGGAAAGCGACGGACCGAAATTGTTTTTCGATGCTGTTCCGGTTACTCCATCGGGAAACTATGGCGAGAAACGTTTTTGGGCTGTAGGTAGGCCTTATGGCTTTTATGCGGTGCATCCGGAAAAGATGAAAGAGAATAATATTGCCACAGAGGTCTCCTGCAACGATAAAGGTGAACTTAGGGTTACGGGGTTTGATTCTTCCGAGATGGGGAAGGGTGCTGTGGATCTGATGACAGCAGCAAAGACGGATGTGGTTTATGAGGAGGGCGGAATGATGGCGCCTGTGCTTTTGGCATTCAAACATGAATTGGCACAGGTGAAATTTACTGTCTGTACAGGGGAGAAGCAGGCGGAAGTGTCGGACATCAGACTTTTGGGGGTGGACTATAAAGGTGACTTGCTGTGGACACCGGAGGAGTCGACATGGCAAAACCGGATAAACTGCACGGAAGAAGGAACCCCTTTCGTACGCAGCGAGAGCGTGCGGATAGAAGCTGGAAGCAGTGTTACCGTGCTGGATAGCGTATTGCTGTTGCCGCAGCCGGTGACGGAGCATGTGGCGGTAACCTTTAAGTATGCCTATGCCGGCAAACCGTTGTCGGAGGCAAAAGAAGCGATGGTATACCTGGATGTGGCTCAAACAACGGAATGGATAAAGTCGAGCACTTACCATTATAAAATAACGCTGCCTGCTGGCGATGCCGATATCACTGTCAAAGTGAGCGTGGGAGATTGGGACAGCCGGGATATTTCGGCAGATTGGTAATCTCATAAACAGGAAATAGCAAGATATGAAAATTCGAAAATACTCATATATATTATGTATGTTTGCCGCAATGGTGGGGATAATGACGGCTTGTGCATCGGACGAACAGGAGGAGATGTTTCCCGGAGAGGGAGAACCGGTGACGGTGAAGCTTTCAATTGATACAAGGGCGGCAGGAGCGGATGATTTCGAATCGCAGGTGAAGACACTCAGAGTGTATGCTTTTCACAACGGTAGTCTGGTAGGGTATTATTATGGTGGTGAGGATGTGCAACCCCATACTTTCAAATGGAAGCTGCCACAAGGAGAAGTCTGGTTTTATGCGGTGGCCAATGAACAAGCGGCAGGAAAGCTGCTTAGCGAAAACAAGGGAGACATTTTTGTACTGCCCGGTGAGACTGTCGGGGGAGTACGTCCGGTCGAAGGCTTGGAAGTTGCGCCGGACAGACTGGAGTCTTTGACTTTCAGCCGGCTGCCGGAAGCGGAATATATGTCGGGCGGAACGGAAACAGACAAGGATGAAACGGGAAAAAAATACCGCTCTGCCATTGTGCCGATGACCTGTAAGTATCGTGGAACAGTTACGCACGATAATCAGGAGATAAACCTGGAACTGAAACGCAGCATAGCGAAACTACAGCTTTACTTTGCCAAGGCGGATGTGGCAGACGCCGGAGAGGGGCAGCTCTATATGGGGCGCGGGTTGTATCTCTACAATATGCCGGAATACGGGTATCTGTTTCCGAAAGAGAAGTACGAATATACGGGAGATTTCAATTGTCTGGAGGGAGCCGGTGAAAGTTCCGACTCGAAGAATCAGAAGAACGGCAAGGTAATTCTGAGTGCGGGATGGCCGGAGGAACCGGAAACCGCTCCGCAAGAAGGGACACCGGAATATGAGGTGTATGAAAAGAACTTGCTGGAGAAGACCCATATCAACGAGATTAAGGCTTTGGCACATGCCGGGAATACAGGCACGAAAAACTTTCAGTGGATGCCAGCCAAACCGATTTATCTGTTTGCCAACTCCAATGAAATTGCAGACCGTTATCCTGAGAATCCGTCAGCAGAGAGTTCAAGGGGATATTATCTGAAAATACTGTCGCATGAACATAAAGTGGGAAGTGACGGTACGGAAGGCCATGAGGCTGATATGCAATATGTGGCTTTGCCCGAAGTGGAAGCCAACATGAACCTGCGGCTGTTTTCCGTTATTTCCATGCATGGACACGTGGCTATGACAGCACATTGGATGATTGTTCCGTGGGAAGCTGGAGGCGGAGATGTGGAATTTAATTAGGCAGACGAATAACAGATAAAAATATACAGCATGATGAAAAAAACAGTGAATCATATTCTGGCGGCGGGACTGTTGGCGCTCCTGTCGCTTGCATCTTGCACCGATGAGTTCATCGAAGGAAACGACTTGCAGGGAGTAGACCGTGACAAGCGGGTGGAGGTGAGGCTTCCGTTCGGTGTGGGACGTGGCATCACTACCACGATTACAACCCGTGCGGCAGGTGGAGAGATTGATTATGACTCCCAGCTTTCGGGCGTGATGGCTTTTGTATATGAAGCGAAGAGCGACAATCCGGAAGAAAATGAGTTGTTGGCCTATCATCTGTTCTCCAATCCGTCCAATAAGCCGCTGGAAGGCGCTACCGGCGGATGGATTGCCGATAATGACGACCCTACGTGCGGTGAAATCAAGTTCTATGTTCCGGTGGGCGATGTGTATATCTATCTGTTGGGCAATGCGCAAAGTTCGTTCCTTAATTTCTTTCCGGGAGTATCGGGTGGGGATGCGCTGGGCACTCAGGCGGAGTTTTTTGAAAAAGCAACCCCGAAGTGGAACGGAAACATACACAGCGTAGACGGTTATCTGCCGCTTACGGGTATGGTGAACAACAATACAGGATTATGTCATGTGAACGAACAGGGACAAATCAGTTATACGGATGAAGAGGGAAAAACTCATACGCTGTTGCCGGACGGTAAACACGATGAAGACAACTCGTTTGTGCTGAAACGCCTGATGAGCAAGATTACAATGAATATCAGGGAAGGTAAAGGAGTGAAGTTTACGGCGCGAGATTACACGGTTCGCCATATACCTCATTATGTGTCGCCCACCGCACAGGCGTGGACGGAAGAAGAGCGGGACCGTATCCTGGTGGAAGATGCCAAGCCGGTGAATTTCGGTTTACTGGATTCTCTCACTTTTACTATATACCTGCCGGAGAACATACGCAAGGTAAGATCCGGCGTGGAGATTACCGAATACAGGCAGCGGGATAAGGTGGTGAAGACTGCCGACAATAAAAATACGGAAGAGACCGCTCCCGATGATTTTCATGCTGATAATGCCGATAATCACAAAGGGCACTACAAGTTTGAGTTTGCTCCGAAAGCTTCTACTTATATTGAACTGACCGGATGGTTTGAAAATGCAGACAAGACGGTTGCTGCCGATGTCCGTTATTATATCCATTTGGGTAATTTCGGGAAAGACCTCAATCACTTCAGCGTGGAGCGCGACCATCACTATACGTATAATGTAACCATCAACGGAGTGGATGATATAGTGGTGGAAGTGGAAGATGAGAACGAAAAGACTCCGGGAGCGGAAGGAGTGGTGTTCAAGCATGAGGCTTTCGCACATATCGATGCCCATTTTGACCAGGTGGAGATGAAATTCATGCGGAAAGACATTGAGAATGGTGTCTATCTGTATACCGACACACCTTTCGGGGTCATGGGGGTGATGTATTATCCTAAAGGTACCCCAGACGGAGGTTCGGAAGGCAAATGTGTATCCGTGAGCAGTTTCGGTATTACCAAAGAGGTGGCACAAGGCTATCTGGCGTGGCTGGAGTTTGCGAAAGAGACGCAAAAGGATAACTATTTCTATAATGGAACAAAACCGGATAAGGAAAGCCCCTATCTCCTGGAATACTATTATCCAGGCAAGGTGAAAAGTGTGTTCGATGCGCTCGATGAGTTTTATGCAAGTAAGGAGGATTCGGCGTACTACACCTGCTTTGTGGATGAGAACTTTTATGAAAGACATCCCGACCCGCGCATTACGGTACCGGTGCATCTGAAAGATTTTATCAACTGCAAGGACCGTATCTTCTCGCTTGCTACCGACCTCGAGTTCAGCCAAGATGGTAAGAGCGCGGTGTCGCAGTCGGTTTATACGCTGAAACAACGTTCCATTGCCTGCTTCTATGATATGAACGATGAGACTCTCAATAAATTCGGCTTGGAGTCGGTGGAAGAGCAGAAGCACATCCTGTATGAGCCAGAACCGGGCGAGAGGGAAGTTTGGGACGGCAGAAAGAATACTTGGCAAAAGCTGGATGGTCAGGTTGGAAATTGTAATATGCATGGTATGGAATGGGGGCTTAAAAAATCACCTTTCCTATCCGGTTTTATACTGAGGAAAGATGGAAGTCTGAAGGAATCCCGACCGATTAGCGGACAGGCCGACGATCCGGTTATCATGCTGATACGTAACCGTGATTTGAACGGCAACGGCTATCTGGACGAGGAAGAACTGCGCTGGTATGTACCTGCCATAGGGCAATTGGTGGGTATGTGGCTGGGAGAGCCTGCCATGGCAAAAGAAGCTGCCTTGTGGAAATCGTCTTTCGATATATATATAGGAGCAGACGGGAAAAAGATAAACAAGGATGCCGTACAGGGATATACGGCCAGTACATACGGTCCTTATTCCACAATATGGTCGGAACTGGGAGGATACATAAGTCATACGTATCTGAGGCACATGATTAGTGTGAGGAGCTTGGGAAGCGGAGTCGTGAGTGGCAGGATGGACAGGGAAGTTTCGTCTCCTTATTACAAATACGATGAAGCAAGCCGTACACTGGAAGTCTTTTTGGCGGACGAAGCCATGCGTTCGTTCAGTTACCGGGAGCTTCAGCCCCATAACGAACGCGATACGCAGAACCGTCTGTACAAGAAATTCCAGCTGGCACAAGAACCCATGCTGATGGATACGATTGCGAAATTTGAGTGCACTGACCCGAGTCACCTGAGATTTGATAAAGATACTCCCAGTAAGGTAACATGGACAGGTACGACATTGAAACTTATTGAGATAGACAATGCCAAACGAGATAAGTTTACCATAGCCCAAGACTATCACGAAGCAGGAGACGGAGTGACCCCCGCCGGAGCGTGGCGCTTGCCCAATGAACGCGAGCTGACATTGATTCAGCTGGCATTCAACTTCTTCCAGGATGAGGACAACCTGCCTTTCTCGCCCATGGTGAAGCCGGGAGACAAGGATGCCGTAGGTGATGCTTACGGCTGGTACAACCCACTCAGTCTGACATGCGATTTAAGTGATAAAAGGAAGCATAATTTTAAGCACCGGCTTTGCGCCATGTTCCATTGCCGTACGGCGTATTCTTACAGCCGCTATTATCCCGGTAGACACGAATATACGCCTACCGGCTACATACTGAACTATTGGAAGACCGATTCGGAAATGGAGTTGCTGAAAATTCGCCGGGTAGAAATGCACATGATGCCCTACTATTCAGATTGGAGAGGCATGGTGGAGGATACCGATGAAGATCGGGAAAAATACGGCAGAGCCGGTGTGTTCTGTGTGCGCGATGTGAGATACTGATCCGTAGGAATGACCGGATAGTTTTCCATTTTTCCGTTTAGGCGAATCTTATTTAGGGGAACACCTAAGGATACAAACAAGCCGGCTAATTCAAATATTTTTAGAATGAATTGGCTGGCTTGTTTTTTGTCATTTAACATGAATTCGATATAAGAAAGTGTTTTGATTGTTTTATAAACAACCAATTTTGTTATTTTCCTGTTGTTTTCGTCTATGTTTTGAGCGTTTTGGAGGCATATTCGCTTCTCTTATCCAGATAGCTTGCTATCTTTCTCATCAGAGAAATGAATCTGGTCCAAAAACAGATCCCCAATCAAGAGGCAGAAAAATCAAAACAGTTTCTTTGTCAATATTATATAAATACATATTTTTATATAGACATTAAAATAAGGTTATTTGCCTTATCCACAACAGATGTATCTAAAGAGCTAAGATAAATTCGGGTGGTTTGTTCCGAATTATGTCCCAATGCTTTACTGATGACAGATAGAGGGACATTTTTACTTTGGGCAATACTGGCCCATGCATGGCGCGCGACATAAGTAGTAAGCGGGATATCCAAACCAATCTGCTTGCCAATCTGCTTCAGATTTCTATTGATACGATGAGCCGCATTCTGGTATTGATGCCACTCGTCCACACCATTGTTTCGAATAACCGGTAGCAAATAGGGTGTATCAAAGGTATCATATTTATCGATGAGTTCCTGCATGGTTTTTTCCCTTTTGATAAATAACTGCTGACCTGTCTTATTTCTCCGATAAGCAAGAATCCCATTTTGCAGGTCTTGCTTTTTTAAAAATGCCATATCTACAAAGGACATTCCACGTGTATAAAAGCTGAATAAAAAGATATCCCTGGCGAAGACCAGTGATTTTTTCGTCAATTTTAAATCTCGTATTTCCCGGATCACATCCAAAGAAACAGCACGTTTCTTTGTTTTATCAATACCGGTATATACATGCTTGAAAGGATTTTGCTGGGTAACAAAACCCTGTTCCACCGCACGGTTATAGATAGCTCTGAGATTACGCATATAATAGGAACTGGTATTTGGACAAATACCGGTTCCTTTAAGCCAACTTTCATAGGCTATCATCAGATTGGAGTCCATGGCTTCCAACGGGATGTCTGCTTGGTCATTCAAAAAGCGTTCAAAACTGCCCAAGGCGTTCCGATAGGTATCGGCAGTACGTACTTTTCCTATTTTCTTCAATTCAACCAACAATCCTTTCCCATACAAAAGAAAGGTATAACTTCCTTCATGAGTAGAGTAAAGTTTTACGATGCGGTCGGCTGTATAAGGTTTATTTTCCTGTTTCAAACGGTTGATACATTCTTTTATTTTGAACAGATCTGTATCAATGTGCTTTTTCAATGCTGTCAGATAGAGTCTTCGCTCTTCATTCTTTCCAGCCGAAACATTTATTCGTTTCAAAACTGTATTCCACTCGTTCGGGAATAGCCTATAACCGGTACGAAGTTTCCGTACCTCACGATGATGGATTATTTGATAATGTAGAGTCCCTTCTTTTTGGATGGTAGAAGACGGGCGGAATTTTACTTTTATACTAGTCATATGCATTCAGATTTAAATTTTATATAGAGTTTATAAACAGACGAACTAACCACATGCGTTTCAATCTGTTTTGTGATTTCAGATGAATTATAGTTAGATATGCAAAAAGCGACTCCGGAGTTTTTACAGGGATGGTTTGGCGGAGTTTTCGCCGTTAAACCGTCCGGTTTTCGTTAAACGAAAAAACAAGACTACAAAACAGAAGAAGAAAGCATAACGGTGTAACTGATTCATTTACAGAAATAAAAGTCTTTTATAGTCCTTTCCTGTCCGACATTGGTTTGGCAGAATAAAGCGGATAAAGGCAAACGTTCCGTTTCTTATCCGTTACCCATTTCAGGGAGTGAAAAGCGGTGCAGAACGTTGTCCGAAAATGACCGGGAAAGTCCTTATTTGTCTGTGTTTCACATTGTTCTAAAACTCACGAAAGCAGTAATTTTACAAACTTAAAAATGAGTGATTATGAACAACGAACTGAAAGTGTCCTTTTACATCAAAAGGGAAAAGAGCGCAACCAACGCCTGCGGCATTTATCCGGTGATTGGCAAAATCATTGTCGGCGGTACGTTAGCCCAGTTCAGCAGCAAGCTGAAAGTCGATGAACGCCTGTGGGATGTCAAGTCAGGACGTGCGACCGGAAAGAGCAGGCAAGCCGTTGAGCTGAACCGGGCGATAAACAGGATAAACCTTGCCATTCATGCCAGCTACAAGGACATCTTGAAGCGGACGGGCAAAGTCACAGCCGTGGAGGTAAAGAACGCCTTTCAGGGTGTCGCAACCGCACAGACGACTGTCATTGCCCTGTTTGAGGAAATGATGCGGGATTTCAAGGCGAGGACGGGCATAGACCGGGCGGAATCGACTTACAAGCAGTACGAGGTGCTGCACGACCAACTGAAAGACTTCCTGAAAATACAGTACCACGCAAGCGACATACCGTTTACAGAACTGGACTTGCCTTTCATCGAATCTTTGGACTTCTATTTCAGGGTAAGGCGCAAAATGAAAGCAAGAACCGTCAAATCAAGGCTCGTGCTGTTTAACAAAGTCGTCCTGCTGGGATAGTAAAAAGAAAGAGAATTTGAAAGCTGAAATCAGCAATTTGATAAATACATAAGACTATGCACATAGACTTTGCCTCGCCATCGAACGGAACATATAACAATGCAGGCAGTAGCCGACAGTTGGCAAATTACCTCGAACATGAGGATTTAGAAAGGATAGAAAAGGGTATCTATACCGAAGGATTTTTCAATCTGACAGATAATAATATCTATAAATCAAAGGTCATAAAGGATATAGATACAAATATCGGCCAACTCCTAAAAACAGATGCCAAGTTTTATGCTATCCATGTCAGCCCATCGGAAAAGGAGCTTCAAGTGATGGGTAACACAGAGCAGAAGCAAGCCGAAACTATGAAACGTTATATTCGTCAAGTGTTTATACCTGAATATGCTAAGAACTTCAATAAAGGACTATCTGAAACCGATATTAAGTTTTACGGGAAGATTCATTTTGACCGCAACCGTTCTGATAACGAACTGAATATGCACTGTCATTTGATAGTGAGCCGGAAAGATGAAACCAATAAAAAGAAGCTATCACCGCTTACGAATCATAAGGATACTAAAACTGGGGTAGTCAAGGGTGGTTTTAACCGTGTAAACCTATTCCAACAAGCGGAACAAGGTTTTGATAAACTCTTTGGCTACGACCGTCAACAATCGGAATCATTCGGTTACCACAATACGATGAAGAACGGTTCTATTTCCGAACAACTTGAATTACAAAATCAAGACTTTACTGGTGAAAAGAAGAAAGAAGTATTTCAATCCGGTGAGAAAGAAAACAATATTTCTTGCAATCTTGATAGCAAACAGGATAACAAATATGCTTACAATCAACAATATAACAATTTATATGATTCTCTTTTGTCTGTTTTCTCATTGAGAGATAGTAATAATTACGAAGCAAGAGTGTCAGAAGAATCACAGATACAGAAACGCAAGAAAAAAAAGAAGAAAGGAATAAAACGATGATTGAATATGAAAAACTACGAAACTATATAAACCGTTACCTAATGAAGTTAAGTATTATAAACCGCTTGTCTGTCTGATAAAGGAAACAATATCCCCATGCGAAAAATAGCCGAGTAAATTTGTATTTGCATATCAGAAAAATAGAAAGCAAATTTCTTTTTAATTTTAATACAATCAAAAGGGAGTTATCACAAATCCAAGATGATACAAAAATTACAAAGTACGATAGCTGGCAAAATATCGACTTTATATACTATCCCAACCTTAAAAACACATTGTACAATGGAAAAAAAGCAAGTCAGTTGAAAAAAGTCATATTTTTGTTGACAAATCAATTTTATTTAGTAAATTTGTCACCATAAAGTTCTTATAAAGTGTATGAATACAGATAATATTTTTGGTAAAAGACTTACTTCCGCCCGGAAAATGGCTGGCTTATCATTACAAGCTCTGGCAGATAAACTTGGTAATGTAATCACCAAGCAATCTCTAAACAAATATGAGCAAGGGATAATGAAACCTGATAGTAGCATATTAATAGCCTTAGCTAATATTTTAAATGTATCAGTCGATTTTTTCTTCTATGAACCACTTGAAAATCTTACATTAGATAATGTTATCAAAACAACAGTGTTCTTAGCAGATATCAACGATTTTGCAGAAATCAATGAAATCTACGAAGAAGCATTTGGAGATAACAAACCAGCAAGATCTTGTGTACAGGCAGGAGCTCTACCAAAAGGAGCACTGATCGAGATTGAAGTTATCGCAGTAAAATAAATAGATGAGTTATAGAAATCCCTGAGAATGAGTTGTAAAAGATTCATTCTCAGGGATTTCTTGTTTTTATAAAAATATTTATGATCAGAGTGTCAATAAATTCAGCAAACGATCGTTATCTTCTTTCTTCTGAATACAGAATCGGATAAATTCACCGTCTAGTCCATGGAAACTTGCACAGTCACGGATCATCAGGCCAGACTTAATGCAACGTTCAAACATTTCAAAAGAAGTTGTGCCATCTAATAATTTTACAAGGATAAAGTTTGCATAAGCTGGATAAATCTTTAGGTTATCGCGTTTGGATAAAATATCAATGCAGCGTGTACGTTCAGATTGTATATAATCCTTTGTTGTTTGAATATAATCTGTATCCATAAACATAGCTTCTCCTGCAAGAGCAGCAAGTGTATTGATCGTCCAAGGATTTTTGATACTGTTCATACGTTCAAGGAAAGCAAGATTTCCACAGATTCCATATCCAAGTCGCAGTCCTGGAGCGCAGAAGAATTTGGAAGTTCCACGAAGTATCATGAAATTATCGAATTTT
>OODP01001423.1_pt1 | contig 14674 bp, 12 predicted proteins | sample 1671011 | NCBI WGS metagenome assembly OODP01 (sample SAMN06348113, study PRJEB24527) | human gut metagenome | biome: human gut; feature: ankylosing spondylitis patient; material: feces | host: Homo sapiens | place: China | collected 2015-10
ATTTTGGAGTAATTTTAATAAAATAATTATGATTTTAGTAACAATTGGTACACAAGCCCCATTTGATAGATTGATTAAAATAATTGATGATTTAGCTATAGATATTAATGAACCTGTCATTGCTCAAGTATATGGAGGTCAATATCAACCTCATAATATAAATACTGTTGATTTTTTATCTCCAAAAGAATTTGAAGAATTATTTGAAAAAGCTAGAATCATAATATCCCATGCTGGAATGGGAACCATTATATCTGCATTATTTAAAGAAAAGCCCATAATTATTTTTCCACGCCTTGCTTCTTTTCAAGAACATAGGAATGATCACCAACTACATACAGCAATGAAAATGAACGAATTAGGATATGCTTATGTCGCCTATGACCAAAAGCAATTAAAGGATCTATTACTAAATAACGATTTGAAAGTATTGCATCGTATAGGGGAAACCGCATCTACATCTCTTATTCAATCTATCGAACACTATATTGAAACAATATGAAAAAATATTATCAAACAAATAGATTTTTATTCAATTTCTATTCGGTGAAGGCAATTAATACAATTCTTTTGCGTTTAATAAATGGTAATGGATATTAAAATATAAAATGCTCATATCCTAATTTGATATTATTTGGAAGTTTTTTATTCATGCTGTTTTTGGAAATATGGAAAGTATAATTCAACAAGCCAGTGATATTTGTGATTCTTTGATCACAAGAAACAATATAACGGAATCAAATTCGTTATATAACGAAATGAATGTACATATTTTATTAAAAGATGCGCATCTAATGCGCCCTGCTTGTAAAATGGTTAAACGTGTATTTGATATCATAACTGCTCTAATAATTTTAGTGTTTGTTTTTCCGTGGGTTTATTTAATTATAGCATGTTGCATAAAAGTATGTATGCCGGGTCCTGTTATGTTTAAACAGAAACGAACTGGAAAAGATGGGAAAATCTTTATTTGTTATAAATTTAGGACTATGGATGCCAAAAATAGAGCGGACGAATACGTGGATCCACAAATGAACAAATATTCGTTAGGAAATTTTTTACGAACTACTAGTCTTGATGAACTACCTCAATTTTGGAATGTATTGAAAGGAGACATGTCTATTATAGGGCCTAGACCACATATGCTAGTGCATGATGAAGAATATATTAGCAAAATTGACATATATCCTCTGCGATATGCTGTAAAACCAGGTATAACTGGTTGGGCACAAGTAAATGGATTGCGTGGAGAAAGAGATATCAAAAGAGTAAAAATGCGTGTTGAATACGATTTGTGGTATATCCAACACTGGTCTGTATTATTGGATCTAAAAATTATGTTCCGCACAGTAGGAGTAATGATAAAAAAATAATCAATGCACACTTTTGCCAAATTACACAAACTATTTTTTATATGTCTTTTGTTGATTACAGAAAATGTTTGTACACAAAACCTACATACGTTTGTGGAATATGGAGCAACTGTACATACGGGAAATAATTCTCCTTTATGGTTAGTAAGTAATCAACATGGATTATCTTCAATAAAAGATAATACTTATTTACGTGGAAATGTATCTTATAACGATACATTACATTCATGGAAAATAGGAGGCCGGCTTGACATGGCTGTAGCAGCTGGCTTCACTTCAACATTTATACTTCACCAAGCATACGCAGATGTTCGCTATAAATGGATTGGTTTATGGGCAGGAAGTCGAGAAATAGACTCTCCCTTGTTAAATCAACAATTGAGCAGTGGTGGCCTCACTTGGTCAGGAAATGCTCGCCCCATACCTCAAGTTGCTATCGGAATATTTGATTACGTACATTTATCGCCTGGAATACAAGTGAAAGCTGAACTTTCTTTTGGCTGGTTTACAGATAATAAATACCAAGAAAAAAATGTCAGTAGTACACAATCTTATACTAAAAATATAAAATACCATCATAAGAGCTTTTTCTTTAGATTTGGAAAACCTTTAAGTCATTGGCAGATGGACATAGGCATGAGTTTAGATGACCAATTTGGAGGGTATAAGATTAGAGGTTTAGATGAAGGAAATTTAGGAAACGGATTGAAAGATTACTTTCATGCACTTATTCCTCGTAATGGAGGAGGAGAAGCTTGGTATCAAGGAAATTATATGGGTAGCGAACATTTAAAAATAACATATAAGCATAAAAACTTTTCTATAAGCGCATATTTAGAGAACTATTACGATGATTTTTCTGGTATGGGAAAGCAAAATGGACTAGATGGATTATGGGGCATAGAATATAAAACAAAACGTACCCAAGGAATTAATAATATTGTTCTAGAATATTATCAGACAACCAATCAAAGTGGCCCGATGCATGGACCTGAAAATTCTATTGTGAATAAAACAGGAGGAGCCGATGATTATTATAATAATACTTGGTATCCAGGCTGGGTACATTGGGGAATGGGAATAGGAAATCCTTTAATCGCGTCACCAATTTACAATAAAGACGGAATTTTATCATTCAAATACAATCGAGTTAAAGCTGTTCATTTGGGGTGGAGTGGCTATCTATGCAAAGAATGGACTTACCGCGCTAAATTATCTTTTAATAGAACATGGGGTACTCCTTTTAAACCAATTCCCGAAATATTAGAAAATTTCTCTACTTTTGCAGAGTTTAAATATATTCCTCAAAAATTGCAAGGGTGGTGTTTTACTGCATCGGCTGCATTTGATATAGGAGGTATTTATGGGGACAATTTAGGTTTCCAATTAAAAATTCGTAAAAATATCTGAAAATGAACTATATACAGACCGAAATTGATGGTGTTTGGCTCATAGAACCAGAAGTCTTTTCTGATAATAGAGGTTATTTCATGGAAGCTTTTAAAAAGCAGGAGTTTGAAACACATATCGGAAAAGTAAATTTTATCCAAGACAATGAATCAAAATCTTCTTTTGGGGTATTACGGGGATTACACTATCAAAGAGGAGAATATAGTCAAGCCAAATTAGTAAGAGTGATTATGGGGGAAGTATTAGATGTTGCAGTGGATTTGCGTCAAACATCACCAACCTTTGGTAAACACGTAAGTGTAGTACTTTCTGATAAAAACAAAAAGCAATTTTTTATTCCGAGAGGATTCGCTCATGGTTTTTTAGTATTGAGCAATGAAGCGATTTTCACTTACAAAGTAGATAATATATATAAACCTGATTCTGAATCAACTATATTATATTCTGACGATTTCTTAAAGATAGATTGGTCAATTGCAGAGAATCTATTAATTTTATCTGAAAAAGATAAGCATGCTAAATCCTTTAATGAAGCAGAATATTATATATAATCTTTTCCTATTAAATATATTAAAATCATGAAAATAGCAATTGTTGGTACTGGATATGTAGGTTTAGTTACAGGAACTTGTTTCGCTGAAATAGGAGTAGATGTTACTTGTGTTGATACAAATATCAATAAAATAGAGGCATTAAAAAAAGGTATTATTCCCATTTACGAACCAGGATTGGAAGAAATGGTTCTTCGAAATGCAAAATCTGACCGTTTAAAATTTACCACTTCTTTGGAGAGTTGTCTGAATGACGTTGAAGTTATTTTTAGTGCTGTAGGTACCCCTCCTGACGAAGACGGAAGTGCAGATTTGAGTTATGTACTTGAAGTAGCTCGTACCATTGGACGCTATATGAACAAATATAAACTGGTAGTAACCAAGAGTACTGTGCCGGTAGGAACTGCCCAAAAAGTACGCAAAGCAATTCAAGACGAACTGGATAAAAGGAAAGTTAATATTGAATTCGATGTGGCCTCCAATCCGGAATTCTTGAAAGAAGGAAATGCCATCAGTGATTTTATGAGTCCGGATCGTGTAGTTGTAGGGGTTGAATCCGTACGCGCTGAAAAGATCATGTCAAAGCTTTACAAACCTTTCTTATTGAACAATTTTCGAGTAATTTTCATGGATATTCCATCTGCTGAAATGACTAAATATGCAGCCAATTCAATGCTGGCAACTCGGATTAGTTTCATGAACGACATAGCCAATCTTTGCGAATTAGTAGGGGCAGATGTAAACATGGTTCGTAGTGGAATAGGCTCAGATACACGTATTGGACGTAAATTTCTTTATCCAGGTATAGGATACGGTGGTTCTTGCTTTCCAAAGGACGTAAAGGCTCTAATAAAAACAGCCGAACAAAACGGATATAAAATGCGTGTTTTGAAAGCCGTAGAAGAGGTAAATGAGATACAAAAAAGTATTTTATTTGAGAAACTCTTAAAACAGTTTGACGGAAATTTAAAAGGTAAAACAATAGCTCTTTGGGGGCTTGCCTTCAAACCAGAAACTGATGATATGCGAGAAGCTCCATCTTTGGTATTGATAGATAAACTTATAAAAGCAGGTTGTAGTATACGAGCATATGATCCAGCAGCTATGGAAGAATGTAAAAGAAGAGTAGGGGATAATACTATCTATTTTGCACGAGATATGTACGATGCTGTACTTGATGCGGATGCTTTATTGTTAGTAACAGAATGGAAAGAATTCCGTTTGCCTTCATGGGCAGTAATCAAAAAAACAATGTTACAGAAGATAGTTTTGGATGGTAGAAATATCTATGATAGAAAAGAAATGGAAGAACAAGGATTCATATATCATTATATTGGTAAATGAGAAGATTTTGTGTAATTTTGCACAAAACTAAATGAATGATCAGATATATCACAATTGTATTATTGATATTTTTGCTTGCAGCGTGTAACAATGCTCAAAAGCAAAATATTTCCGGACAGAGCGAAGACCTTACAGCAAAAGAGTTATTGCAAGGAATTTGGTTGGATGATGAAAGTGACAATCCCTTAATGCTCATAAAAGGAGATACCATATATTATACTGATACACAAAGTGCCCCGGTTTATTTTAAAATATTGAAAGATACTTTTTATACATATGGTAATGAATTGACACGATATTTGATAGACCGACAAACAGAATATTCTTTTTCATTTCATTCTATTTCCGATAATATCGTAAAACTTCATAAATCAGAAGATCCGAATGATTCATTGGCTTTTTCAGTAAAATCTGCTGAAGTAATTCCCATCTATACTGATGTTACTAAAAAGGATAGTGTAATAACACATAATGGAAACCGCTATAGGGCATATGTATATATAAACCCGTCCAAAATAAAGGTGATAAAAACAACCTATTCAGAAGACGGAATGAGTATGGACAATATCTATTATGATAATATTATGCATATTTGTATATATGAAGGGCGTACTTGCTTGTATGCAAGTGATATAACGAGACAAAATTTTGAGAAAATAATTTCTCCTGATTTTCTTCAACAATCTATTTTATCTGATATGGATTTCAAAGAGATTGACAACCAAGGATTCCATTATCAGGCTACAATATGCATTCCAGAAAGTTCTGTATGTAATATTATAAATCTCTTGGTTACATTTGATGGAAAACTGATTATTGATCCAATGAAATAATAATCAGTATACCATCTGTTATCACTATTTTTGTTTTGAGTTCCGGCTGTTATTTGATGAATGTTTACGAGATCCCCAGGACTTCTTATTATTACCATTACCTCTTACCCGAGGATTATATACAGGAGATTCACCTAGCTCAGAAGGAACCGGTATCTTATAAATACTTCTTTCTAAGAATTTTTCTATATTCTTGAAATTCGTTTGATCTTTTTCACTGACAAAGGTAATAGCTACCCCATCATTATTAGCTCTTGCAGTACGTCCAATACGATGAACATAATCTTCACTATCATGTGGCACATCAAAATTAATAACCAACCGAATATCATCAATATCAATTCCCCGAGATACAATATCGGTTGCTACCAATATATTAATTCTCCCGGATTTAAATTCATGCATGATAAATTCCCGCTGTGCCTGATCAAGATCCGAATGCATTTCACCCACGTTAAGTTTCATCATTTTCAGAGCTTTAGCAACTTCTTTGACTTTAATTTTAGATGAAGCGAAAATGATTACTCGTTCAGGAACTTCCTCAGCAAATAAACTACGTACAATTCCCAATTTCTGATTTTCATAACACATATATGCAGCCTGAATAATTTTTTCAGCAGGTTTAGAAACGGCTAATTTTACTTCAGCTGGATCATTCAGAATCGTTTTGGCTAGTTGTTGTATTTTTGCAGGCATCGTTGCAGAGAACATGATAGTCTGACGTTCTTTAGGAAGGTATTTCACAATTTGCATAATATCATCGTAAAATCCCATATCAAGCATACGGTCTGCTTCATCCAAAATAAAATATGAAACTTTGGAAAGATCAACATATCCCAAGCTAAGATGAGCTATTAAACGGCCAGGCGTAGCAATTACCACATCCGCTCCAAGTGTGAGACCTTTTTTTTGTTGCTCAAAAAGTATTCCATCATTTCCTCCATATACTGCTACGTTTGATATCGGCATAAAATAAGAAAAGCCTTCCATCTGCTGATCTATTTGTTGAGCTAATTCTCGGGTAGGAGACATAATCACACAATTGATAGAATCTTCCGGATGGTTTCCCTCTGAGAGTTTATTCAATATAGGTAATAAAAATGCCGCAGTCTTTCCAGTCCCGGTTTGGGCTACGGCAATTAAATCCCTGCCCTCAAGTATGACAGGAATAGCTTGCTCCTGTATTGGCGTACATTCATCAAACCGCATTGCATCAAGTGCTTCAAGTACACGGTCGTTTAATTTCAATTCGGAAAACTTCATTTCAATTAATTACTAATTACTAATAATAAAATTCTTTCAGTACCTAGAGTACTACATATTCAAATAGGAATCTTTAAAACCAAGAAAATAAAGTACACCATCTAAGCCTATGGTATTTATCGATTGTTTGGCATTGGCCACGACTTTTGGTTTGGCATGAAATGCAATTCCCAAACCTGCGATACCCAACATCGGGAGATCATTGGCACCATCACCTACAGCAATGGTTTGTGCGATATCTACTTTCTCAACTTGTGCTATCAAACGTAAAAGTTCAGCTTTCCGTTTACCGTCAACCACATCCCCCAAATAACGTCCGGTTAACTTTCCATCCACAATCTCCAATTCATTCGCATATACATAATCTATGCCATACTTCTGCTGAAGGTATTTTCCGAAATAGGTAAAGCCCCCACTTAAAATGGCTATTTTGTAACCGTACTTTTTCAATACATACATTAAACGATCCACTCCTTCAGTAATAGGAAGATTTTCCGCGATTTCTTGCATTACAGATTCATCTAGTCCCTTAAGTAAAGCAACTCGTTCTTTAAAACTCTCTGTAAAATCAATTTCACCCCGCATAGCGCGTTCTGTAATTTCTTTCACCTGATCGCCCACACCTGCACGTATAGCCAGTTCATCGATAACTTCGGTTTCAATTAATGTTGAATCCATGTCGAAACAGATCAATCGACGCATTCGGCGATACATATTATCAAGTTGGAAAGAGAAATCCATTTCAAGTTCACTCGCCAACTTCATCAAATGCTCTTGCATAATAATGCGGTCTTTTGGAGTGCCACGTACTGAAAACTCAATACAAGCACGTGTACGAGCTTCACATTCATTTAATGGAATCCGCCCCGTCAAACGTTTAATTGCATCAATATTCATACCCTGTTCAGCAAGGATACCTGTTGTTGCGGCAATTTGCTTTGCAGAAAGCTTACGGCCTAACAAAGTAAGAATATAGCGATTCTTACCTTGCATCTTAACCCAACTTTCATATTCTTCGGCCGTTATGGGATAAAAGCGAATAGTAACTCCTAAAGATGAAGCCTTGAATAGTAACTCTTTCATTATAAATCCGGAATGTTGCTCTTCGGTCATGCAAAGGATTCCAAGTGATAATGTATTATGAATATCCGCTTGCCCGATATCTAAAATAGTAGCGTCATATTTAGCCAATATCTCAGTTACAGATGCCGTTAATCCCGGACGATCTTCGCCCGTTATACGTATAAGTATGAGTTCAGTATTCGATAGTTGCATAATCAGTATAATTAATCCTGCAAAAATAGAGAAAAAAGCTGGTTTCTATGCTAAAGAACATAAAAAAATACGCCCAAAAAGTAAGATTTTTACTTGTTTATTTGGAAGATAATTTGATAAATACTTACCTTTGCACCCGATTTCTGAATTAAAGGCATTGACAATCAGTGGATTCCTCTCCATTTAATGCCGGAAAAGACGATGTTCTGGGGTGAAATCACTGTTTAAAAACAGTCCCGGATAGTATTAACCAAAACCGTATTACATGAAACATGTAAAGTGGATTTTTGTTGTATTACTAATTTGTTCTTTGACAGCCTTCGTTGAAAAAGATAAACCGACTGGAGGCTTGAGTGTGGGAGATGTAGCTCCTGATTTTAAAATCGAATCTACATCAGGGGTACAACACCCTCTTAAGTTGGCTGATTTCAAAGGCCGATATGTGTTGTTAAGTTTTTGGGCAAGTTATGATGCGCAGTCTCGAATGCAAAATGTTAGTTTAAATAACATACTCCGCGGTGCCCAAAATTTGGAAATGGTTTCCATATCGTTTGATGAATATCATTCGATTTTTGAAGAAACTATTCGTAAGGATCAAATAGTTACGCCTACATGTTTCGTGGAAACCAAAGGCGAAGATTCCGGTTTATTTAAGAAATACCGTTTGAACCGTGGATTCACTAACTATTTATTAGATGGAAATGGTGTTATTATTGCCAAAAACATCTCTGCTGCAGATCTTTCTGCCTATGTAAATGAAATCGGATAACATACTGATGAATCTTTAAGCATAGGATGAAAGTGGAAATTTCCGGATACACAGAGTTTGAATCTATGCATATCCGTAAATAGACAAAAGAGGAAATTAATACAACAAAAAGAAGTCCCGCAAATGCTTAATAGAAGCAAGCGGGACTTTTTTATTTTTTCGATATAAACCCTTACTTTGGGGCTTTTTTGTATAAATAGAATGCTATAAATGTATACAATATGTTAGGTATCCAAACCGCTATCATCGGTGGCACATTTCCGTTTACAGCGAAGGTAGAAGTTATAGTCTGGAACAGAATATACGAAAAGCTAAGTCCCAATCCGATACCTAGATGAAGTCCCATGCCACCTTTCGTTTTTCTGGATGAAAGCGATAGTCCTATTACAGTCAATATGAATGAAGCAAAAGACATAGCTATACGTTTATGATATTCTATCTCAAATTCTTTAATATTTGCAAATCCACGTCGCCTCTGTTTATCAATATATTCACTTAGCTCCGGACTAGTAAGCATTTCCTGCTGATTCTTCATTATAAGAAAATCTGAGGGATCCATGTTTATAATAGAATCTATCCGTTCTCCTTTAATAATTCTCTCTTTCAATCCGTCCAATTCACGTATCATATAATCATGAATAGTCCATTTATTAACAGTAGTAGTATCATACACTATTTTCCGTGCAGTAAGATGAGAGACCAATTTCTTATCGACAAATTTATCTAAAGAAAAACGATTCCCGGTTTTATCATAATCCCGATAGTTATCAATATAAGCAATAACTCCACTGTCGACCTCAAGCTGCACATTACGTACACTAGTTTTCTTTTTGGGCTTCACATATCTATCTTCAAAATTAAGACGAGTAACGCTACCTTTTGGAATAACATAGGATCCTAATGTATACGTAGTTATAGCAATTACGGCAGCTGAAATCATATAGGGACGCATCAAGCGTTTAAAACTCATCCCCGTAGAGAACATTGCAATAATCTCCGAATTTTCAGCCAACTTTGATGTAAAAAAGATAACAGCAATAAAAACGAATAATGGACTGAATAAATTCGCAAAATAGGGAATGAAATTCATATAATAATCAAAGACGATGGCAGACCATGGGGCTTCACGCTCCATAAACTTATCCATTTTCTCATTGAAGTCAAATACCACCGCAATTGAGATAATCAGTGCGATAGCAAAGACGTAAGTACCCAAGAATTTCTTAATGATATACCAGTCGAGCAGTTTGATAAATCGGTTACTTCTCATTGCTTATAGTCTTGTTGACACTCTTTTTACCATTTGCGGTTTCCAAATAGAAAAATCACCGGCAATAATATGTTTACGTGCTTCTCCTACCAACCATAAATAAAATGCCAAGTTATGGATAGATGCAATCTGCATAGCTAAGAGTTCTTGGGCATGGAATAAATGACGTAAATATGCTTTGCTATAAAGCGTATCTACCACTGAAGCACCATCAACTTCAATAGGAGAGAAGTCCATTTCCCATTTCTTATTACGCATATTTATAATGCCATCTTTAGTAAAAAGCATACCATTCCGTCCATTACGAGTTGGCATCACACAATCAAACATATCAACACCGCGTTCGATGCCTTCCAAAATGTTAACAGGTGTACCGACCCCCATCAAATAACGAGGTTTATCTTGAGGTAGTATTTCATTAACAACTTCAATCATTTCATACATTTTATCGACAGGTTCACCTACAGCCAAACCACCAATGGCGTTCCCATCCGCTTCTTTTGAAGCTACAAATTCAGCAGATTGTTTACGAAGATCCGTATAGACGCATCCTTGAACAATTGGAAAAAGAGATTGCTGATAGCCATATTTGGGTTCAGTTTCATTGAAACGCTTAATACATCTATCCAGCCATCGGTGTGTCAGTCCTAATGACTTTTTGGCATAGTCATAATCTGAATCTCCAGGCGGGCATTCATCAAAAGCCATCATAATGTCAGCTCCGATGGTACGTTCGATATCCATCACTTTTTCCGGAGTAAATATATGTTTGCTTCCATCGATATGTGAACGAAATTCAGCCCCTTCTTCCCTCAGTTTACGTATTCCAGCCAAAGAAAAGACTTGAAAGCCACCACTATCAGTCAACATCGGACGATCAAATCCATTAAATTTATGCAACCCTCCGGCTTTTTCAATAACATCCAGACCTGGACGAAGATATAAATGATATGTATTACCAAGTATGATCTGAGCCTCAATATCCTCTTTCAATTCAGTAAGATGTACCCCCTTTACAGTTCCAAGTGTTCCTACCGGCATAAAAATCGGTGTCTGTATCTGCCCGTGGCCTGTAAAGATCAGACCGGCACGGGCATTACTTTTAGCATCTGTATATTGTAAATCGAATGTCATTCCTGGCTATTTTTCTTTACGGATAAATCTATTGCATCGGCTACTTTTTCATCTGTCAGAGCGATAGCAAATACTTCTTTCACATCAGACACATAATGAAATGTCAATCCTTTTAAATAAATATCCTGAATTTCATCTATATTCTTTTTATTTTCTACACTCAAAATGATTTCCTTGATACCAGCTCGTTTAGCCGCCAATATCTTTTCTTTAATTCCACCGACTGGTAGTACTTTTCCACGTAATGTAATCTCACCAGTCATGGCAAGATTTGCCTTCACTTTTCGTTGTGTCAAAGCAGAAGCTAAAGAAGTCGCCATAGTAATTCCAGCAGAAGGGCCATCTTTCGGAATAGCACCTTCGGGTACATGAACATGAATATTCCAGTTATCAAAGATTTCTTCATCCAATTTTAATAACGAAACATGTGCTTTAATATACTCAAGCGCCAACATGGCAGATTCTTTCATTACATCACCCAAGTTACCTGTCAGAGTCAATCGACCACCTTTCCCACGGCTCAAGCTAGTTTCGACAAATAAAATTTCACCTCCAACTGCAGTCCATGCCAATCCTGTAACAACTCCGGCATATTCATTTCCCTGATATTTATCACGGGTATATTCCGGGGCACCCAAGAAGTCATAAAGATCGGTAGGCTTGATCTCTGTTTTTAAGAAATAACCATCCGTAGCATATTGACGCGCAGATTTACGAAGTATTTTATCTATTTTCTTTTCCAGTTCACGTACTCCGCTTTCACGAGTATACGATTCGATTATAGCTTCTATTGTCTCTTTTGGAATCTTAATATCGGTCTTCTTCATACCGTTTGCTTCCAGTTCTTTAGGAACTAAATGTTTACGGGCTATTTCTATTTTTTCTTCAGTAATGTATCCACTAACTTCAATTAGCTCCATACGATCCAATAATGGTTCTGGAATCGTATTAAGATTATTGGCCGTAGCAATGAACATTATTTTAGAAAGATCATAATCAACATCCAAGAAATTATCATGAAATGTTGTATTCTGTTCGGGATCAAGAACTTCTAGAAGAGCAGACGAAGGATCTCCCTGACGATCAGCACTAACTTTATCAATCTCATCCAGTATAAATACCGGATTAGAAGAGCCAGCTTTAATCAAACTCTTGATAATACGTCCGGGCATTGCACCAATGTAAGTTTTACGATGTCCACGTATTTCCGCTTCATCGTGAACGCCACCTAAAGACATACGCATATATTTTCTTTTCAAAGCGGCTGCTATCGATTTCCCTAAAGAAGTTTTACCCACCCCGGGGGGGCCGTACAAACATATAATCGGAGATTTCATATCGCCTTTCAGCTTCAACACCGCCAAATGTTCCAAAATGCGCTCTTTAACCTTCTCTAGACCATAATGATCTTTATTCAATGTCTTTTCTGCGCTTTTTAAATTCAGATTATCTGTGGTGTAAACTCCCCATGGCAAACTCAACATAGTTTGCAGATAGTTCAACTGAACGCTATAGTCAGGAGATTGCGGATGGGTACGCTCTAATTTAGCCAATTCTTTAAGGAAAAGTTCCTGTACTTCTTCTCCCCATTTCATTTTTAATGATTTATTGCGCATCTCCTCTATTTCCTGCTCCTGGCCGCCACCACCTAATTCATCCTGAATGGTTTTTATCTGTTGTTGCAAAAAATATTCCCGCTGTTGTTGATCGATATCTTCTCGAGCCCGCATTTGAATGGATGCTTTTATTTCCGCAAGTTGAACCTCCCTATTAAGAATCTCAAGTAAACGATAAGCACGTTCCCTCAAAGAATCAAAACGCAACAATTCTATTTTTTCATCCTTCTTCAATGGAATATTAGTACACATAAAATCAACAAGAAACATATGGTTGTTGATGTTCTTGATTGCAAATGCAGAATCTTGATGCAGAGAGTCGGATGATTTTATAAAACGTATTGTTAAATCTTTGCAAGATTCAACTAATGCTTGAAACTCTTTATCATCTTTAGCAGGAATATCTTCGTTTTTCACCTCTACTTCTCCCTTTAAATAAGGGGAAGTTTCTATGATATTCTTTAATTCAATACGTTTAAATCCCTGAAGAATAACTGTGGTGGTCTGATCCGGCATCTCCAATACACGTACTATTTTCGCAATTGTACCTATTGTATGCAAATCTTCAAATGTCGGTTCGTCCGTCTGCGCTATTTTTTGGCAGACAACAGCGATATTCTTCTTTTTCTTTTCAGCTTCCCGAATTAATTTTAGAGATGATTTTCTTCCTACTGATACCGGCATGAACACTCCCGGAAATAGTACCATATTACGAAGAGGTAGAACTGGAAGAATATCTCCTGATTGGGTCTTTACTTCTAGCATCTCTTCATCATTTCCTTCAAAATCAGTAATCAGAGAGAATGCGTTATCATCAGAATCTTCCATTAAATATTTTTCTTTCATCATTTCATTTAAATTAGTTTATGTCATTGCAGATGGGCATAAATTGTTTGCAAAGTTAATTGATTATTCATTAAAAATGAAGCCCATGTTCAATAAAAACACAAAAACAATGCCAAATATTAGTTTTTAAAAAAGGCAGTCTCATAATTATTATTTATTTTTGGCAATTCTTACAAGAAATAAATAGAAATGTCAAATCCATTCTTTCAATTTAAGAAGTTTACAGTATGGCATGATAAATGTGCCATGAAAGTAGGTACAGATGGAGTCTTGTTAGGCGCGTGGACTAATATCGATAGGGCAGATAGAATTCTTGATGTCGGCACTGGTACTGGTTTAGTAGCACTGATGCTCGCACAGCGCAGCGATGCATTTATTGTTGCATTAGAAATAGATCCAAATGCCGCTAAACAAGCTACAGAGAATATAGAACAATCTCCATGGAAAGACAGAATGCAAGTCATAGAAGGTGATTTCAAAGAATATAAGCCCTCCGTACATTTTGATGTTATTGTTTCTAATCCACCTTATTTTACCGATTCTCTAAAATGCCCGGATTCTCAGCGTAAAACAGCCAGACACAATGATAATTTCACTTATATTGATTTGTTAAAAGGCGTATCTGAAATGCTTTCGGAAAATGGAAGATTTACAGTTATTATACCATCGGACATTGTAAATAAAGTAAAGGAAACAGCTAATAACTTTTCTCTTTATCCATCTCAACAATTGAATATAATTACTACTCCCGGACAAGCTCCTAAAAGGAATTTGCTTACCTTTACTTTTGAAAGACAAGAATGCCAAACAGAGGAATTACTGATTGAATTGTCTCGGCATAAATACAGCAATGAATACATTAAACTGACTAAAGATTATTATTTAAATATGTAAAAAGAGAAAGCAGCTACATAAAAATATGTAACTGCTTTCTCTTTTCGTCGGGGTAGCGGGATTCGAACCCACGACCCCCTGCTCCCAAAGCAGGTG
>OODP01001429.1_pt1 | contig 14618 bp, 14 predicted proteins | sample 1671011 | NCBI WGS metagenome assembly OODP01 (sample SAMN06348113, study PRJEB24527) | human gut metagenome | biome: human gut; feature: ankylosing spondylitis patient; material: feces | host: Homo sapiens | place: China | collected 2015-10
ACTATCTTGTTTTTCATGATAGGCACGAACCTATGGAAGACAAAGTTCTTTCATTGGGAAGTAAAAAGTATGTTGCCTCAGCGGATAATGTGAAATTTAGACCTTTTAGAAGAATTTGGAGAATTAATGAAATTCGGAAAGTCTGCAAGAGAAATCATATTAAAATCCTACATTATAATGCGGATTGTGCAGCAGATATGACAAATGTTATTGGCGCAAAATTGGGTGGGGTTCAATATATTACAATACATAGTCACAATGCTGGCTTTGGAGCAGCAGGTAATGGAATTCGATTTATAAGCAAAATCTTAAAGCCATTAATTCCACTCTTTTGCGATAACTTTTATGGCTGTTCAGAACTAGCTGCAAGATTTCTATTTCCGAGGTCAATTATTGAATCTGGTAGGTGCTCAGTACTTCCGAATGGAATTGATTTGGAGAAATATGATTATAATGAAGCTGTTCGTCGAGAAATACGAAAAAAGCTGAATCTGGAAGGTAAGTATGTTGTAGGACACGCTGGACGGTTTTCTGATCAAAAAAATCACAGCTTTTTGCTGGACATCTTTCAAGCAGTACACCGAAAAAATCCAAATACTGTGTTACTTTTATTTGGCGTTGGTGAACTACAAGAAGCGATGAAAAATAAGGCTAGGACATTAGGAATTGAAGACGCTGTAATTTTTTATGGAGCTTCAAATGAAATGAATAAAATGTGGCAGGCAATGGATGTTTTTGTAATGCCATCTTTACACGAAGGTCTTCCGGTCACGGGGGTTGAGGCACAGGCGAGCGGATTGCCATGTGTTTTCTCAGATGCAATAACAAAAGAAGTAGGCTTAACTTCAAATACAGAATTCCTTTCTCTTCAAGAAAAACCTGATGTGTGGGCGGAACATGTTTTGAAGTATATGAATGTGCAAAGGAAAAGTGAAAGAAAAATATTGGAGCAGGCAGGTTATGATATTCAGCAGACAGCAGATACACTTGCACAACTGTATTTGAATGTTGCTGAAAAACTATAAAGGATGGAAGGAGAAAGTGCTTAATGATTGTAGTGAAGAATAAAGCAGATTGCTATGGATGTACGGCATGCTATAGTGTATGCCCGAAAAAAGCTATAAGTATGCAGCAGGATCAAGAGGGCTTTTTATATCCATTCGTGGAAATTTCAAAGTGTATAGATTGCAAATTGTGCGATTCTGCTTGTCCTATTGAAAATAAAATCGAGTCTAAAATGTTTGATAGAAAAGCATACGTACTCAGAGCAAAGGACGTAGAAATTGTTTCTACAAGTACCTCTGGAGGATTTGTAACACCGTTAGGCGAATGGATCCTAAATCAGGGAGGTGTTATTTGTGGCGCAACTTATAATGAAGAATATAAGGTAATTCATAAAATTTCCGGGGGGGGGCAGAAGAGTTTCGAGGTTCAAAATACGTGCAGAGCGATTTAGGCGATTGCTTTTCTGAAATAAAAAAACACTTGATGCAAGAAACGAAAGTGTGCTTTATTGGAACGCCGTGTCAGGTGTATGGATTAAAATCATATCTGAGAAAAGAATACGATAATCTGGTAACCGTAGATTTGGTTTGCCATGGTACACCGTCGCCGAAACTTTGGAAAAAATATTTAGACGAACAAAAAGACAAATATCATTCAGAAATAGATGATATTGTTTTCAGAAATAAAACATATGGATATCACAGTGGCACCATGCGTATAAGATTCAAAAATCAGTTTGTTTATTATGGAAGCGCCCGTGTGGATCCAATGCTTAAGAGTTTCTTTGCTGAAATTTCGTCAAGACCAAGTTGCTATCAATGTCACTTTAAATCAGTGGAACGATGTAGTGATTTCACTATTTATGATTGCTGGCATGCAAATAACTTAGTGGAAGGTCTTGTTGATGATGATAAAGGCTTTACTAATCTGATCGTGCAGTCTTCAAAGGGAGAAAGGATTCTGGATAGAATTGCAGACAGGTATGAGCTTTATGCAACAAATTTGGAAAAGGCTATAGAATTGGATGGCACGATGATTTGCCATTCAGCAGAGCCTCATCCAAGACGAGATGAATACTATCTGAATTTAGATAAAGAAACCCTAAGAGCACATATACAAAAATTTGTACCAATCAGAATAAGAGATTATTTAATAGAGAAATCTAAAGGAATCTTTTATCGGATGGGTGTGTATAAGTTTCTGAAGAACAAGAAATGAGAATCTGTTATTGCTTCTGAATGATTTGGATTCAGGAGGATATATGATTCAAATAAAGAGCAAATTGGATTGTTGTGGCTGCACTGCCTGTGCAAGTTCTTGTCCTAAAAGTGCAATTACGATGGTTCCTGACGAAGAAGGTTTTCTGTATCCTAAAATTGATATGAGACGTTGTATTGAATGTGGAGCATGCGAAAGAGCATGCCCGATTCTTAATAAAAAAACGGTAATATCTGAAAAAACAGAAGGCTATATTATTAGAATTAAAGATAACAAAATTCTCTATGAGAGTACCTCTGGTGGTGCATTCACAGCTCTAGCTGATTATATCCTTGAGCAGAATGGTATAGTTTATGGAGCTGGATACGACAATAACATGAGAGTAGTGTGTAAAAGGGCTACTACAAAGCAACAGTTACAGGAGATGCGAGGCTCTAAATTTGTTCAAAGTGATCTTGGAAACATTTTTCAAGATATTAAAAAAGAATTAAAAGAAGGCACGATTATTTTGTTTTCTGGGACACCTTGTCAAGTGGCAGGTCTGCTAAGCTTTTTAAGGAAAAAACCAGATAACCTTTTATGTGTGGATTTTGTTTGCCGAGGTGTACCATCGCCTGGCTTGTGGGATAACTATGTGAAGTATATGGAAAACAAATACAGCTCGAAAATAGTTGGAGCCCGTTTTAAACATAAAACATATGGGTATCACACGAGCACGATGAAAATAGATTTTGCAAATGGAAAAACCTACTATGGGTCTGGTAGAGTCGATCCATACATGAAGGCGTTTGTAAGAGAAATCTCATCAAGACCATCTTGCGCAGCATGTGCTTTTAAAGGAATAGAAAGACCAAGCGATATCACTGTCTTTGATTGTTATGAATATTCAAAAATCACCGGAAGAAAAGATGATAATAGAGGGTATTCATCAATATTTGTGCATACTGAAAAAGGTGGAAAGATTTTAGAGGCCATAAAATCACATATTGAAATACAAGAAGAAGATGTAAATAGTCTTGTGACGGAAAATGGTGTTATGGTTTGCAATAGTGCAAAACCACATCCTAGGCGGGCTGAATTTTACCAGCTGGCTGAACATTATCCAATTGATAAGGCTTTGAATAAAATTGATCCAATTACATTAAAGGATAAAATAATTGAAAAATCTAAAAGATTTCTATTCAAAACAGGCCTAATAACTGTTGCACGCCATTTAAATAAAGGAAAAAAAGTTGAGGTTGTTGAGAATAAGTAATTGGATTGCTTCGATTTATTCACACACATATTTGAATATGGAGAGTGTAAGATTTTTGAATAGAATGATTCTATGGGAGGACACCAATGCCACATATTAGTGTTATTATCCCTGTCTATAACGCAGGAAATTATATAGTTGATACTTTAAATTCAGTTTTGCAACAAACATTGAAAGATATAGAAATTATTGTCGTAAATGACGGATCTAATGATCAATCTCTTGCTGAATGCTATAGATTACAAGAGATTGATAAGCGCATTATCATAATAAATCAAGATAATCAAGGCGTATCAAAAGCTCGTAATGTAGGAAAGCAAAATGCAACAGGTGACTATATTATTTTTATAGATGCTGACGATGAACTTGATTGCAGAATGCTTGAGATTTTATATACTCAAGCAAGGAAAACTGATTCAGATATATCTGTGTGTGGAGTTGATAGGATTTTTGAAAAAAAGCAAGAGGAGAAGAAAAAGTATCATTGCAATTATGAGGAAATTACTGTTGATCAGGCGATAGAATGGCTGTTGTTGGGCCAAAAAATTGAGTCGGGCGCATGGAATAAGTTGTTTAAAGCTTCTACGATCGAGGATGTTCATTTTGAAGAAGGTAAGAAGATAAATGAAGATAAATATTTTGTATTTAGATCTCTGCTGAAAAGTAAAAAAATAGTCTATTGTGCTGAAAAATTGTATTATTATTATTGCAGGGAAAATTCGGTGACTAATCAATCCTTCTCTGAAAGATGGTTCGATTCACTGTACTTTGCGGATAGAATATATGAAGAACTTAAAGGCCGTAATAATTTGGAAGTCTTTGCAAGATATCAATTATTGATTGCATACTACACTGTTCTACGTAGGATGTATCCTTTCAGAAATCAATACAAAAAGGAGTATCAGCTAGTTATTGATAAAATTAAATCTACTAGTTTTAAATCAGTGCTTTCATATATGGACAAAAAACAAGTGTTTGGTGTTTTATCTATAAAATATTGCATTCTTTTGTATAAATTTATGAGGTGTGTTTCAAAATGATTATCTTGAAAAAACGTGCTGCAGAGAGAATGTATTTTGTATGAAAAATCTATTTGCTAGATGGAGGGATATAGATGCAATTAAAAGTTAAGAAACATGAACTACGACTTTTACTCCAATGTATACCAATTTTGACTTTTGCTACGCTAGCGTCTCTTGGTTCGCTTTTGCCAAGCGTAGTTCAGTTCAGTGCTGCAGTTATTTTGGCGGGACAAGTTGTTTTTATATTTGGCACTAAAGGTATAAAAAAAAATATTGGATTATTGTGGATACCATTAATGATATTCTTTTATGTACGAAATAATCCCAATATTAAATTCTATAGTCTAACGTATATCCAGGTTTTATTGCTTTTTGTCTGCTGTATATTATTTTCAGCATTGGGAGGTTTCAATGATCGGTGTTGGATGATAAAAATGGTAAGCTCTTGGCGATATCTTTACTTTATTTATATTGCATTTACCATTTATATGTTTTTAGATAGTTCAGCGATAAATTTTGTATGTAATTTGTTCCCGGATGCTGCGAGTACAATTCTTAATCAGTATCATAATGCGGGGATCCCAGGATTAACAAAGCACTATTCAACAAATGGAATGCTTCTTGCAGTTGGGACGATGATATTTGGAAGCTATGCATTGACTGAAAAAAGACGTTCTGACTATTTATTGTTTTTGATATCAGTTGCTGCATTGCTTTTATCGGGAAAAAGAGCACATACTGTTTTTGGACTTGCTGCTTTGTACCTCTGTTATTTTGCATACAATTCAAATGCTAAAAAAAGTCGACTCGTAAAAGGCATAGGTGTTTTATTGGGGGCATTAACCGTATTTGCTGTAGCAAGTTATTGCGTGCCGGCACTTGCAACTGTTGTTTTTCGCTTTATTGATACTGCAGAGACTGGGGACATGTCAGTAGGTAGAGTTGATGTATGGTTAAAGGCGTTTTCTATGTTCGGTAAACATAGTCTTGTTGGCATAGGTTGGGGACAGTATGTTAACCAAGGTGGCTGGTTTTGGAATATTCATAACATATATATTCAGTTACTTGTTGAAACCGGTATAATAGGATTTATAATCTATTGTGGATGGTTTTTGTTTCATCTAGTAAGGACATGGTCGATGTATTCAAAGATGCGTGTAAATCCAGAAGATTATACGAACATAGATTATTGCTTGATGAATTTTTCGTTGGCAATGCAAATATTTTTTATATTATATGGCTTCACAGGAAATCCTTTGTATGATCGTGAAATGTTTGTGCCGTATTTTATTGCATGCGCAATAAGTGTTAATTATGCTAATAATGATGATGGGAGTGAATTAGAGTAAATTATGAAAATAGGAATAGTAACTCCGTATGATTCGGCGAACTGCGGTGCTTATTTGCAAGCATATGCTAATAAATGTTTTTTGGAAAAGAATAACTATAATGTGTGTTTTATACAGTGGAGAAATGAAAAGCAGCGAAAAAAGGAATATTTTTCTAAACCCAAGACCATAAAGGAATTGATTAGATGTATTCAACGATATCCCTTTTTATGTGCACGTTATAAGCGCATGACTCACGCATTAAAGGAATTTGATATTCAGAAAAATACTGGTGATTTAGATTGTACAGTAGTAGGTAGTGATGAAATTTGGAACATAAAGGTTTCACAATTTCAAAATCCGATTTTTTATGGTGGTGTGGAGCAAAAAAGCTGTATAGCATATGCACCTAGTGCAGGACAGGCAGCACTCAAGGATTATAATGATTTTCCATGGGTTAGGGAGTGCTTGGAAAAAATGACGTATGCGGGTGTTAGAGATGAAAACACTAAGAATATTGTTGGAAAACTTGTTGCAAAGCAAGTAGAAATTGTTTGTGATCCTACGATGTTACTGCCTATTAATGAATTGGATTTTCCGCACGAACGTAAGATTAAAGATAGATATATGATTGTTTATTCATATAGTGTTCCTAAAGAACATCAGGCATATTTAAAAAGATATGCAAGAAAGAATAATTTAAAACTTGTATCGATATGTTTGTATCAGTCCTGGTGTGATTTGAATATTAACTGTCACCCGTTGGAGTTTAGTTCATATATTCAGTTTTCTGAGTGTGTTTATACAACGACATTCCATGGGACGATTTTCACATTGTTGAATCATAAGAATTGCGCTATCTATAGTTGTTCAAAAAAATTGAAAGATTTACTTGAGTGGACACATAAAGAAGAGGCAATGTTGTCATTGACAGCTACATATGATGAATTTGAGAGCCTGATTACCAAACAACATAGCTATGAATTATTCGAGACTATAATCGAAAAAAAAAGGAAGGAATCACAAAAGATATACATAGATGCTCTTAAATCATGTGAAGTCTGAAACGGAAAGCGAGTCAGTAATCAACAATCCAAGGAATGAGTCGATAGGAATAGTATCCATGGGGGAGGACACCTGCTTGATAACTACTATAGTTATAGGAAAAGGCAGTTAGGATTTCTGGAGACAATGATATTCTTGATGGATATGGAAGAGATATTTCAATAGAGAGATGGAGACACGCTAGGACTGGTTAAACGAACATCAATGAAGGTTTATTTCGAGTAGCCTTCTGTTGTCATTTTAGTATCTGACACAGTGAAGTGCCTATAGCTCTGGCTCATTCACTGAGATATTGAGAACTGAAAAATCCTACACAGTCAAAAAATAATTAATTATATGAGGAATAATATTAATGAGTCGTAAAACAGAATTAGCAAAAAATACGGCTATACTTACAGTAGGAAAACTATGCACGCAATGTATTAGTTTTTTCCTTCTTCCTTTATATACGGCAATTCTGTCAACGGAAGAGTATGGCACGTTTGATTTATTGGTCACATATTCAACATTATTACTTCCACTCGTAAACTGGCAGTTGGATCAGGGACTGTTCCGATTTATGCTCGATTATCGTGGAAACAAAGAAGAACAAGGAAAACTCTTTTCTACGCTGTTACTATCTAGTACGATACAAAGTATTATTTACATTATTCTTTTTGTTTGTGTAGAACCTTTTTTGAAAATTCAAAATGCGTATTTTTTGTTGCTGTATGTGGTGCTGCATGTCTACACGGCATTGCTTCTTCAATTTGTTAGAGGATTGGGATATAGCGTTAAATATACAATTGCATCGTTTATATCCGCTTCAGCAACAACAGTTTTAAATGTCATTGCGTTGGCTATTTTGAAAATGGGGCTACAAGGATTGTTCTTGTCTACTCTGATAGCTCAGTTTTTGACGTTGTTGTATTTGGTGTTTACATCCAAAGCGTGGGAGTATTTTTCTGTTAAGAGTATTCGGCCGACGGTATTCAAACGGGTTGGTGCTTATTCTATTCCTTTAATTCCCAATAATCTGGCTTGGTGGGTTGTAAATGCGTCGGATAGAACTATAATTGCACATTTTTTAGGAACTGCTGCTAATGGTGTTTATTCTATAGCAAATAAGTTTCCTAATGTGTTTATCAACTTTTATAATATCTTGAATTTGTCCTGGACTGAGACAGTATCATTACATTTTGACGATGAGGATCGCGACGAATTCCTAACGGAAACAATGACGTCTCTTTTTAAACTGTTTGCAGCTGCATGCTTTGGCATTGTTGCGTGTATGCCGTTTGTATTCCCGATTTTGATTAATGAGAAGTATGTTGCTGGATATGACCAAATCTTGATTTTGATGTATGCAATGCTTTTTAGAGTGCTCGTCGGATTATATAGTTGCATATATGTAGCTCAGAAAAATGCAAAAAAGATTGCTTATACTTCTATTTCTGCAGCTATAATCAATATTACAGTGAATTTGATTTTAATAAATAAAATTAAGATTTTTGCAGCATCAATATCTACACTGGTTGCATTCTTTTCAATGTTTATCATTCGCTATATTGATGTTAATAAGACTGTGCATATGCGAATTCGGAAGCCAATTATTATTGGAAGCATTCTAATTGGTACTATGCTGATAGGAACATACTATTGTGAAAATAAGATGATTCAGCTCATCGCACTTTGTATCACAGCAATCTATGCAGTGCTGACGAATATTGATATGTTGAAATCTGGCATGAAATTAGTAAAAAGTCGCTTTGGGAAATAGGTTTTGGCTGTGATTAAAGAGAGTATTCCACATGATTTTATATTTTTCATTCGATTCTTATTACTGCTTTTTAGAGAGTAGTAGATAAGTTCGGAGGTTAATCGATTTATAGATATATTGCGACAAATGTGCTTTTTGTGCAACGATTATATTTCTTGTTGGTTTACACAAGGTCAAAACTGTAATTAAAAACAAATAATACGCAGGAGGAACAGCCTATGGTGGATTTGATAGATACAATAGTATATGCAGGAAGGTTAAAAGACAAATCTGCCTTGATGAGCAGTTCTTCTGGTGGCGCATTTACTGCACTTTCGGATGCTTTTCTGAAAAGCGGAGATGCTGTGGTGGCTGCAGTCTATAATTATGAGAATCATACTGTGGAATTCCAGATGATTCTGGATGAGAAGCAGCGTGAAAGAGCAAAGGGCTCAAAATATATGCAGAGCAAGCCCGGTGATATTTACCAGGAAGCGTATCGTTGGTTAATGGATAATCCAAAGAAAGAATTGCTCTTTGTTGGCATGGGATGTCAATCAGATGGATTTCGGAAGTTCAGTGAAATTAAAGGAATCCGTGAACGGGTGCATATCGTAGACATTATCTGCCATGGCTCTCCAAGTCCAAAACTGTGGAGAGAATATGCAGAATCAATACAGAAGAAGGATGGAAAGATAACTTATCTTACCTTCAAAGACAAGCGCAATGGCTGGAAATCGCCTACAGCTTACGTGAAAGTCAACGGGTCAGAGAGACCTCTTAAAGATTATGTTAGGGTGTTTTATAATCAGTGTGCGTTACGGCCGTCTTGTTATGAATGCCCTTATGCTACGACAGAACGAAAAACAGATATGACCATTGGGGATTTCTGGCATATTGAAGAGACTATTCCAGATTTTTATGACCCTAATGGTAATTCTCTGTTCTTGATTCATACTGACCGGGGTGAAGAACTTTTTGAAAAGGTTCGAGATAATTTGGATTATAGATTAAGCAATACAGCACAATGTTGGCAGGCGAATCTTGAAGCGCCGACCCAAAAGTCTGAACAAAGAGATGTATTCTGGAACGATTACCAAAAGAAAGGAATTGATTTCGTGATAAAGAAATATGGAACAGTTCCAATGAAAACAAAAGTAAAGAATAAACTCCTCAAAATTTTGAGGGGGGGGTACGAACTAAGTAACCTCGATTATGTTGATTACTCCGAAAGGAGGACGGCATAATGGATTGGGAGCGGCCTAAAGTATATGCAGTAAAACATAAGGATGAAGCAACAAGGGTAGCTTCCAGATCTGGTGGTATTTTTACAGCTCTTTCGGATCTGGTTTTATCCAACGGTGGTGTGGTCTATGGGTGTGTTTTGACGGATGATTTTGATGCCGTACATATTCGCGCTGATAATGCAGAAGAGCGTAATCGAATGCGAGGATCAAAATACATCCAGAGCAAGCTGGGTGATATATTCAGAAATGTGAAAGCAGATCTTGATGTGAGGAGAAATGTACTTTTTTCTGGAACTTCCTGTCAGGTAGCTGGACTGAAAAAATACCTTGGAAAAGAGTATGATAACCTATTCTGTGTGGATATTGTCTGTCACGGCGTGCCAAGTAAAAAAGTATGGGATGTATATCTGCGTTGGCAAGAGCAGAAAAATCACTCTAAAGTTGCAATGGTGGATTTTCGAAATAAGAAAAAATTTGGTTGGCGTGACCATGTGGAAACACTTTGTTTTGAAAATGGAAAGTCTACGAGCAGCCGAATGTTCAAAGAACTTTTTTATGGGCATACGGTGTTGCGGCCCAGTTGCTACGAATGCCATTATAAGTCTGTGATGCATCCGGGTGATATTACAATTGCAGACTACTGGGGCATCGAAAAAGTAGCTCCTGAGTTTGATGACGACAAGGGCGTTTCATTGGTGCTAGTAAATAATGAGGCTGGAGAAAAAATAGAGAGCAGTTCTGGAGTGACTTTGAAAATAAATCATTTGAGTATGTTGCCAAGAAATACGGTGGCATCGGACTAAAAAATGATGCTAAGTTGCTTTTGAGAAAGATTAAGAGAAAAATCAAAAAGTTGGTGGTAAAAGGTGGAAAGAGAGATTCCAATATTATATAAAAGAAAAGAAGAATGCTGTGGATGTACGGCTTGTTATGCCATCTGTCCGAAAGAGGCTATTTCTATGGTCGAGGACGAAGAAGGCTTTGAATATCCACAAATTGATGAAAGTAAATGCGTGCGGTGCTACCAATGTATTAAAGTATGTCCGATAAAAGCAGCACGAGTACAGTAAAGGAGAAAGAATATGAAAACAACATTACTTATCATGGCTGCTGGTATCGGTAGCCGCTTCGGAACGGGAATCAAGCAGTTAGAGCCAGTAGATGATGCTGGACACATCATCATGGACTATTCCATCCATGATGCAATCGAGGCAGGTTTCAACCAGGTAGTATTTATCATCCGCAAGGATATCGAGAAGGAGTTCAAAGAGGTCATCGGTGATCGCATTGCCTTCATTTGCTCTTCTCATAATGTAACTGTTGACTATGCTTTCCAAGATATCAATGATATCCCGGGAACTCTGCCGGAAGGCCGGACAAAGCCGTGGGGAACCGGTCAGGCTGTGCTTGCAGCGAAGAAGGTCATCAAGACTCCGTTTATCGTCATCAATGCAGACGATTACTACGGCAAGGAAGGCTTCAAAGCCGTACATGAGTATCTGGTGAATGGCGGCAAGTCCTGCATGGCTGGTTTCGTTCTGAAGAACACTCTGTCAGATAACGGTGGTGTGACTCGTGGTATCTGCAAGATGGATGAGAATGGAAACTTGACTGAGGTTGTGGAGACCAAGAACATCGTGAAGACCACAGATGGAGCAGAAGCAGACGGTGTGGCTGTTGATGTAAATTCTCTGGTTTCTATGAACATGTGGGGATTGACACCAGATTTCTTGGATGTGCTGGAGGAGGGCTTCAAGGAGTTCTTTGAGAAAGAAGTACCGTGCAACCCTCTAAAAGCAGAATATCTGATTCCTATCTTCATTGGTGAACTGCTGGAGCAGGGAAAGATGTCTGTAAAGGTTCTGAAAACTAATGACACCTGGTACGGAATGACCTACCATGAGGATGTCGCAGCTGTAAAGAACAGTTTCAAGAAGATGTTGAAGGATGACGTGTACAAGGCTGACCTGTTCAGTGATCTGTAAACGACGATGAAAGAAACGATTGATTTACTCGGAAAGATCCTCACAAACATCCTGACAGCTCTCTATGAGCCGTTTGGGTTTTCGCTCCTTCTTTCCTTCTTGGCCATGTTTTTTTACTTGTATGCGTATGAGCCTCAAGAGGCCGGCAAAGGATGGAAGAGTGCCATAGTGACCTGGTATCAGAAGTTCAAAGAGAGCGTGTTCTTTCGGAAGCTGTTTTTACTGGTCTTTGTGACATCGATGATCCTATTTAGAACACTGTTAAACCGGAACTTGTGGATGAATCCGTTGTCCGATGTTATGGGTGGCTGGGGCATCTGGGAGACAGTGAATGGTGAACAAAAACTGACCACCGAGTGCATTGAGAATGTAATCATGATGGTGCCGTTTTCTTCCGTAGTGATGTGGACATTTGAAGAGAAGATAGGAAACGGCTGGAAGAAGATACTGTGGCAAAGCGGTAAGATAGCATTTATCTTTTCTGTAAGTATTGAGATGCTGCAATTATTGCTTCGCTTGGGTACATTCCAGCTATCAGACATCTTCTATAACACAGTCGGCGGAGTACTAGGCGGATTGATGTATTGTGCGGTGATGAAGGTAAGAAAGCGTCTGTAAAACTGGATGAAATTGTGATATACTGGGAGCGGTAGCTCCCTACGCTGCTCTGATAATCACACACCTCTCCGTGGTGAGCAGCAGGCAACGATCTTATGGTCGGCGAAGATGTGAAAAGAGACTGATATGAGGGAGGAAAGAGCCAATGGAGAAAGTGAAAAGATTTGAGCCGATTTCTGCAACATGTAAAGATTGCGGTAGAGATTTTATAATTACTGCTGATGAATAAAAACGCTTTAAGTCATTGGGTTTTGAACTTTCAAAAAGATGTTGCGAATGTAGAAAAAAGCGGAAAGAAGAAAAGAGAGCAGCTGAAGCTAAAATAAAGGAAAAACAAGAAGCCCTAGAAAATGAAAAACGACAGAAAAAATGGGAAAAAGATGAAAAAGAAATAGAACGACTTATAAAAAACTTCCGATTCCACAAATTTTGATTAAGGATATGGTGCTTGAAAATCCATCAGAGTCACTTGTAATCATAGGAAATGGATTTGACTTGATGCATGGGGTAAAGTCTTCTCCTATTGGGATTTTCAGAAAACTATAGGGAAAAATAGTTCGCTCCGGTTTTATATGGAGACTTATCTTGATACATCAGATTGATATTGTCAATATTAGTTGACACATTCTTCTCAAAGATATCACTGACTATGTTGCTAACTCCAAAGCCTCATAATACTGTCTTCGTTTTATCATAGGAGGAAGGCCTCCATTAGCTGAGCAGATCCTCCGGTTATTCCAGTAGCTGAGGAAGTATCTCCAGATGAGCTCCTTTAATTCTTCTACCGTCATCGGTTCTGTATCGTAGCGGTCATAGAGAAGCTCGGTTTTCATCCGGGCCCACATGCTCTCGCATCGTGCGTTATCATGGCAGCGGCCACCGGCACTGTTCATGCTTTGACGGATATGATAGTCTCGGATCGCCTTTCGGTAGACCTCGCTGGTATACTGCGTTCCACGGTCACTATGGATAATGGCACCTTCCAAAGACGGATAAGCAGTCAGAGCGTTCTCCAATGTATGGACACACAGATCCGCTTTCATGTTTGTCTCCATTGCCAGGCCGAGGACGCCAAGGTCAAAGCAGTCGAAAATCGCAGATACATACAGTTTCCCATCGGATGCCTTAATCTCCGTGATATCTGTGACGCACTTTTCCAACGGAGCATCCGAATGGAATTCCCGCTTTAACAGATCATCAGATCTCATGGCTTCCCGGTCAGCTTTTGTAATCCCGTTTGGTTTTCTCTTTGGCCGGTGGCTGAGACCGATTTGCTCCATGACCCGGTACACGGTACGCTCACTGGGGATAGGGACTCCCTCCGGCTGCTTCAGCAGCAGAGCCTGGTACATCCGGATACGTCCATAAGTATCATTACATTCATCCTCTCTGACGATTTCTTTCATGGCATCTGCCAGAGCCTGGTACTTCCATGGACGATCTTTGTTTGCGAGATATTTATAGAAGCCTTGTCGGCTGACACCAAGCATACGGCAATAAAATGCGATTTTGCCTTTGCTCCTGCCGTCCTCTGTCTTGAGCGCTAGAAAGATCATCCTCTGGTTTTTGCTGGCTTCCGACGGCTGGCGGCGAAAAAAGCACTGGCTTCCTCCAGAAACTCGTTTTCTTCCTTTAGTCGGCGGATTTCCTTATTCTGCTCCTTGATACGCTTGCGCAGCATGGTAATTTCTTCTGACAGGCTCATTGCGCTGGCAGGGGTATGAGAGCCTTCCCCGATATCCAGTTTACCAGCTCTCACTGCTTTCAGCCATGTGTGGATGGTTCCTTCGGGAATTCCTAATTCTTTAGCAGCCTTAGCGCCGCCGATTTCTTTCGCCAGTTTTACTGCCTGTACTTTGTATTCATGGTCATATTTACGTGCCACTTTGAGTACCTCCTTATTCTCTTGATTTTATTATGAAATCATTGAGAATAAGCTGTCAACTTTTTTTATACCACACCAAATTAAATTTGCGAAAAAATCTTGACACTATCTTTTTAAGCATACCTTATTTCTATTTTTCTTGGGGCACTTGCCCATCGGTTCTTTCTTGGAATCAGTGAAACGGTCTATGCTTGAATTTCATTATTTAGCAAAAGCAGAAGATCGGAAAAAGACCTTCTGCCATTATGTGAC
>OODP01001454.1_pt1 | contig 14313 bp, 12 predicted proteins | sample 1671011 | NCBI WGS metagenome assembly OODP01 (sample SAMN06348113, study PRJEB24527) | human gut metagenome | biome: human gut; feature: ankylosing spondylitis patient; material: feces | host: Homo sapiens | place: China | collected 2015-10
CAATCGTCTTTTCCATCGTGTCAATATGACTTGTTCCGAAACTGACTGCCAGAATTCCTTTTTTCATTTTACATCTCCTCTCATTTTTATTTATTTTATTATTTCCCTGTTTTCTTAAATTCCCTTTGATGTTTTCTATTTCAAACTTTTCAGATCAAGTAAGCCTTGACTCCAGTTCTTCCCATGTGCGCGGAGGCTCTTCTTTGTCTGATAAGATTTTTTTCTCTGTTAATTTGCGATACATACGAATGACTGTCGGTATTTCCAATTCTGCTTCTTTCAACGCTTCCTCATCCTGACAGATTTCCATCGTCTCTGCATGGCGTATCACTTTTCCTTCATGCATAAGCACAATCTCATCTGCCCATCCACAGGCATACTCTATATCATGTGTTGCGATCAGCACCGTAATTCCTTTTTCCGTCAGCCTCTCGATCATCTCATTCACTTTTTTCGTATGTTTCATATCAAGCGCCGCCGCAGGTTCGTCTAAAATCATCACTTCAGGATGCATAACCAGAATGTCTGCAATCGCAACCTGTTTTTTCTGTCCTCCGCTTAAAGCATGAGTCGGCTCTTCCTGAAACGCAGAAAGCCCCAGTTCCTCGATTATCTGTCTGACCGCCTTTTCGGCAGTTTCTTCATCCGCCCCCATGTTCAATATCCCGAAAGAGATTTCCTCATAAACACTTGCAGAAAAAAGCTGTTCATCCGGATTTTGAAATACGATCCCGATTTTTCGTCTGACATCTAAAAGTCCTTTTTTTGTATATTTGATCGGTTTTCCATCTATAAAAATCCTTCCGGATTCCGGTCTTCTGATCCCGTTCAGGCAAAGAAAAAAAGTAGATTTTCCGCAGCCGTTTCCTCCCATAACCGCGACTTTTTTCCCTTTACGAATGTTCAAACTCAAGTGATCCAATGCCTTTATTTTACTTCCCTCATATGTATAATCTACATTTTCTGCACGAATCACATATTCCGTTTCTGATTCTTTTTTTTCTTCCTTTTTCAATGTTCTCTTTTTTGTTTTCATATCTTTCATTTTATCCATCATATCATCCGTTCCGCCGCAGCTACAATTATCAAAACAAGCTCAAATACAGCCAACAATATCATTTCTTTCTTTTTCGCCGGAGTGTTCCTTTCTAGCACATTGATTGTTCCGTCATACCCTCTTGCTTCCATTGCATCATACAGCGCATTTGCTTTTCTCAAAGAAATAAAGAACAAAGCGGTCAGCATCTTTCCGAATGCACGAAGCTGTGTCCGATAATCTCTATTTCCAAGTCTTGCCTCCTGTGCTGTCATAATTGCAGACGCAGTATGAAGAAGAATAAATACAAAACGATAGATCAACATCATCAACTCAATCAGAAGCCTCGGCATATGCATTTTCCTGAGCGCTCCCAGTATATCTGTCATCGTTGTGTTCAACGACAGAAAATAAAGACATGTCACTGCCGCCAGCGCCGTGATACATAAATTGACTGCCCAAAAAGCCGATTCACGGCTTGCCGTTATATATATTTCCCCGACCGGCACGGCAAATGCATCCATAGGAACTTTCGATAGATTTAAAAAAACAGCTCCTGTTCCGACGATCAAAAATACGATCGGAATCATCAGCAGTCGAACATAGCAGGAAAGAGGAATCTTCCCCTTTCCTACCGTCAAAATTCCATTTGCGATAAATACGATCAAAGCCGCCGCATAGGAGCGGGTCAAAACACAGATCATAAGAGAAGAAACGGCATACAGTAACTTCTCTGCCGCACTGACATATCTTAATTTTGACCGGTAACACAATTTATCTATAATGATCATTCATCGCTCCTTTTTATTCTCCTATGACTTTTGTTTTTCCCTCAAAACTTCAAAAGCATTATCGCCCAGACTATCCGTCCATTTTTTACGTTCCACGAACCGTCCCATTATAAATGCGATGATTCCCACGCCTATCCCTGTCTGAATACAGAAAATAAGACTTTCTATCTCTCCGGGCAGTTCTCTGTCTAACGCAGTCTCCAAAACCGGAGTAAACCACGGCTCATATTCTCCGTGAATTTCTTCTACCATCACGCTTCCCGCATCATCAGAACCGCCGAATTCTGCTTCTTTTAAAACGAAAAGAGGAACAACGGCGATTAAAACAGCGGCGATCAATAATAAAATCACTGTTTTTTTGTTTTTACTCATCTTGTGTCTCCCCCTTTTTATTTTTGAAAAATCCTATACTTCTTAATTCCGGTTTTGCATATGTTTCCAGACCTATCACAATGACAACTGTAAGGATACCTTCTATCACGGCAAGCGGAATCTGTGTAGGCGCAAATACTCCGAGAAACTTAACAGCCGACGCTCCGACGCCTCCCGCTTCAGACGGATAGGCAAAAGCAAGCTGGATACTTGTCACACAATATGTAAACAGATCTCCTAAAAATGCAGCCAAAAAAATACCGACTCTTCTGTTTACATTTATTTTCTCACCTAAAAATGCGGCGAGAAATACCGATACTTTCCGATTCCATTTACATTTTTCACAGAGCTTATAAAGTCCAAACGACACAAGCGGTCCGGCGATCGCCATGGAAAATGTATTTGCTCCAAGTGTTGTCAAACCTCCGTGAGCTAAAAGCAATGCCTGAAAAAGCAATACAATGACACCGAGCACGCTCACAGATGCCGGTCCAAACAAAATCGCGCCGAGCCCTGTTCCTGTCATATGCGAACAACTCCCTGTAACAGAAGGGATCTTAAGCGATGAAATAACGAAAATAAACGCTCCCGACATTGCGATCAGCGTTAAATTTCTTCTATTTTCTTTTACTTTGTTTTTCAATGAAATAAATCCTGCAATCAGAAACGGCAGGCAGACGACGCCCCAAGCAACGCAGTATTTAGCCGGAAGATACCCTTCCATAATATGCATTGCATTCGCTGCCGGGACTATGGCAAATACCGCCGCAAACACGATAGATGCCTTTAGTAAGATTTTTTCTTTTTTTGACATGTTTTTTCCTCTCCTTGATCATAATCCCGTAATCTACGGACTCATTTGAAAGTGAATATTCTGACTTAGGGATCGATGCAAATATTCCGCCTTCCCACAGAATCTTATTCCGCAGTGGCAATATGGAATACCGCTCCTCCAATACAGCAACGGGTATTGTGCAGGATTCTCACCTGACTTCCTCACAGATATCTCAAAGTAACCTAACCTTATCTAAAGTCCGGTACAAAGAGCAATCTATACTTCTCTATCTGTTTATCTTTCAAACGTATGCCGAGCCCGACTAATACTCAATCCCTCTTCTAGCCCGGATTCCCCGGTCGTAAGGGTGTTTCACCTTGCAGATCTCAGATACATAATCCGCTTTCTCTACAAGGCGAAGGTCAGGATCCCGTCCTGTTAAGACAACTTCCAGACCTGTCGGTTTCTTTTCCAGAAAACAAAGAGCTTCCTCGTTTGGTATCAATCCATACCGGTATGCCGCCATAAATTCATCCATAACAAGTACGTCATAAGATCCGCCGGAAACTTTTCTCAAGACCTCATTCCACAGAGCTTCATATAGCTTCTTTACCTCTTTTTTTTCTTTTTCTGTCAGTGTTTTATAGAAACCGTAAGATTTCTCCAGATGTAAAACTTCAATGTCCGAAATGCTGTCGAGAATGTTTAATTCTCCCGAATTCTCATTTTTAAGAAAACGTGCAAAAAGCACTTTCTTTTTGCAGCCCGCAGCTCTGACCGCCAGCCCGACGGCTGAGGACGTCTTTCCTTTGCCGTCTCCACAATAAATATGAATCAAACCTCGTTCCATCGTCTTTTACCTCTCTGTAAAAATCCTTTATATTTTACCACAAATATACACTCTGTGACAACATTTTGTGTTATACTAAGCTGAATCGGTATACACCGTACATAAAAATAACTTTTCCGTATTTATATTATCGGAACTGTCTTTATGAATGTAATATCAAAAACTATGATTAAATGATAAGGAGGAGCATTATGAACTTTACTTTTGCCCACAACAACTTAAATGTCTACGATCTGGATGCATCTTTGCGATTTTATAAAGAAGCTCTCGGTCTTACTGTCACACGTACAAAAGAGGCTGACGACGGCAGCTTCAAACTTGTTTATCTCGGTGACTCGACAACTCCTCACAAACTCGAACTGACATGGCTTCGGGATATGGACCGCCCTTACAATTTGGGAGATAACGAGATCCATCTTGCATTTGAAACCGATGATTTTGATGCGGCACACGAAAAACACAAAGAGATGGAATGCATCTGTTTTGAGAATCCGGGGATGGGGATTTATTTCATTTCCGATCCTGACGGATATTGGCTGGAGATCGTACCTAAAAATTTATAATATTAAAAAGGGCAGTTTTTTATGATCGCTGAAAAACCCGGCGCACAGAGACGCCGGGTTTTCCGATTTCCAAAAAATATATTATACAAACTATGTCCGAAAGGAGTTTTCTTATGGAACATTATACATTGCCCCATCGGCACAATCAGTCAATGTCTCAGTTAATGAGTCATTTACCGAATATTGAAGAGTTTCAGACGACCGCAGATATATTTAAACAACTAAGCGATCCTACCCGCATCCGCATCTTCTGGATCTTGTGCCACTGCGAAGAATGTGTTATCAACATCGCTTCTATGATGGAAATGAGCAGTCCTGCCGTCGCGCATCATTTACGTCTGCTTCGTTCAAGCGGTCTGATCGAATCCCGCAGGGACGGAAAAGAAACATATTACCGTGCCGTCGACTCGAAAAAAACACAAACGCTTCATCATATGATCGAAAAGATCATGGATATTTCCTGCATAAACAAAGACGTATAAATCAAAATTTAACTCAGATCTATAGATTTTGAACTCTAAGCGCCCTGACTGCATTTAAGACCGCAATGATCATAACCCCTACGTCGGCAAAGATCGCAAACCACATATTTGCAATTCCAAGAGCGCCAAGTCCAAGACAGGCAAATTTAATTGCCAAAGCAAATATAATGTTTTGATATACGATTCTCAGACATTTTTGAGAGATTTTAATCGCTTTGGAAATCTTTAACGGATCATCGTCCATCAACACTACATCTGCCGCTTCGATTGCCGCGTCCGATCCCATTGCCCCCATTGCAATTCCGATATCCGCCCGAGTCAGTACCGGTGCGTCATTAATGCCGTCACCTACGAATACAAGCTTTTCTTTTCCTTCTTTTTCCAAGAGCAGTTCTTCTACTTTTTGTACTTTATCTCCGGGGAGCAGTTCACTGTACACTTGATCGATTCCCAAAGTTTTTGCCGTCTGCTCGGCAGCTTTCCGCGAATCCCCGGTAAGCATGACTGTTTTTTTGATCCCTGCTTTTTTCAATTCCGCAACCGCTTCTTTGGAATGTTCTTTCACAACATCGGAAATCACGATATGCCCTGCATACTTTTTATCAATCGCCATATGGATGATCGTACCTGCCGTATGGCATTCATGATACTTCAAACCGAGTTTTTTCATCAGCTTGTCGTTACCTGCCGCAACTTCATGACCGTCCACGACGGCTGTAATCCCATGACCGCTGATTTCCCGGATATCCGAAACCCTGTTTCTGTCAATTTCCTTTCCGTATGCTTTTTGCAGACTTTTGCTGATCGGATGTGATGACGCACATTCTGCAAGCGCCGCATATTCTAATAATTTTTCTTCTTCCAGTTCATTGTGATGAACCGCGCTTACTTCAAAAGCGCCTTTTGTTAAAGTTCCTGTTTTGTCAAACATAACATATTTTGTCTGAGACAATGTTTCCATATAATTAGAGCCTTTGATCAACACTCCTGCTTTGCTTGCCCCGCCGATTCCCGCAAAAAAGCTAAGAGGAATACTGATCACAAGTGCACAGGGACAACTAATCACAAGGAATGTAAGAGCTCTGTAAATCCACACGCCCCACTGAGCCTCCTGTCCGAGAAAGACCATCTCTATTACCGGAGGCAAGAGTGCCAGCGCCAATGCCCCGTAGCAAACTGCCGGAGTATACACTTTGGCGAATTTGGAGATAAAATGTTCGGATTTTGATTTCCTGGAACCGGAATTTTCCACAAGTTCCAAAATCTTAGACACCGTTGATTCTTCAAACTGTTTCGTAGTCCGAACTTTCAGTACTCCCGTCATATTAATACAGCCGCTGATCACCTCTTCTCCCTGACGCACATCACGCGGAAGGCTTTCTCCTGTCAAAGCGCTTGTATTTAAACTGGAGCTTCCTTCGACGACAATCCCATCAAGCGGAACTTTTTCACCCGGCTGTACTACGATGATACTTCCTATTCCGACTTCATCAGGATCTCTTTTTTCCAGTTTCCCGTCACATTCTACATTTGCATAATCCGGTCGGATATCCATTAATGCACTGATATTTCTGCGGCTTTTCCCGACTGCATAACTTTGGAACAACTCTCCGATCTGATAAAACAACATTACCGCGATTGCCTCGTTATAATCGCCGCTTTTTGAATAGACGGCAAGAGCAAAAGCTCCGATTGTTGCGACTGCCATCAGAAAATTCTCGTCAAACATGCGCCGGTTCAAAATACCTCTGCCTGCCTTTTTCAAAATATCGTATCCTATGACTAAATATACTGCTAAATAAAGTGTGAACCGCAAAATTCCCGTTACAGGTACAAAATTCAATAGAATAACACCAAATGCCGCTGCCATGATCCTCGTCAACATTTTTTTCTGTTTTTTACTCATTACACCTTGCATCCTCCTCGCTATTTAATATACACATATGTTCATTCGTTCATATGTTGTATATAAATCTGCGCCCTTTGCCATCAGCATATCGGGCGCTCCTTTTTCTTTTTAGCCACTTTCATTCAATCTTTGAGAAGTTTCTTAAAATTCAATTTCACAATCCGGCTCTATTTTTTTGCAGGCTTTCAGCACATCTTTCATAACCGACTTCGGCTCTCGCCCATCCTCGAACTGTACAGTCATTTTCTGTGTCATGAAATTCACCACCGCATCTTCTACTCCGCCGGTCTTTTTCGCCGCATCTTCCATCAGATTCGCACAGTTTGCACAATCTACTTCAATTTTATAAGTCTTTTTCATATTAAATACCTCTTTTCTTTTAAAATCTTTTTATTTCAACAATTAAGCATTTATTTAATTGTTATGCTTTTACTATACACCTATCTTTTTTCTCTGTCAATCCTTAAAAATGAAATCTATTAAAAAAAGCAGGAGCTGTAAAATTCACAACTCCTGCGATCGACCTATGTATTATTCACTTGATTTTATACATCTTATCATAACTTACCGACTGACTTTGTACGCCTAGCGACGAACATAAACCATTCCTGCCTGTACCGGTCCTATCTTAACATTCTCTCCCGGCTGAGGCGCATGGATCATCATACCGTTTCCAATGTAAATACCGCAATGATCCCAGTTCGTACATACATCGCCCGGCTGAGGATCACTGACGCGAGGCCATCCCATAAATGTATACGTTGTTCCTACACGTCCATAACCGCCTGTCAGACAATATCCTACAAGTCCCGAGCAGTCAAAAGAGTTCGGTCCTGTCGCTCCCCACACATAAGGGAGTCCGATACATCCATATGCACGGTCTACAATAACATTTCCCGTTACCGGATCGTACGGCGCCGCTCCTGAACCGCCTGAACTTCCGTTATTCGGATTGGAAGGTGTCACCGGCTGTTCCGGAGTCACATTGTTCTTTGCTTCCTCTTCCCGTCTGCGGCGTTCTTCCTCTGCTTTTCGTTCCTCTTCGGCTTTTCTTGCAGCTTCCTGGATCATGCCGTCCAAATTGGTGATCTCATCTTTTTTAGAATTGATCGTCTCGGTCAGAGTCGCCTGCTCAGCCTCGTACTCTTTTTCCGTTGCTTCCAGATTCTTTTGCTCTTCTTCAAGTGTCTTCTGCAAATTTTCAATCTCTGTTACTGTATTTGTATATTCTTTCAGTTGTTCACGATCATATTCATGCATCTTCTGCGAATACTCTGCCTGACTGAGCATGCTCGACATATCGCCGGATGTCATAACTTTCTCGACTGTAGCGCTGCCTGTTCCGGATTCGTACATAAACTTAATCCGCTTTTTCATCGCCTCATACTGTTCTTCTTTTTTTTCTTCCGCAGCTTCCAGATCTGCCTGCGCCTGAATAATCGCCTCACCTGTCTTAATCAGCTTAAGTTCCAGTTCATTCGCCTTTTGGATCAATGTATCAAACTGCGTCTGAAGATTAGAAAGCTCGCTTTCCGCTTCTGTTTTCTGATTTTTCAAATTCTCCGCATCTTCTGCCGGATTTGCAAACACCGGCGTCACTGCTAATGAGCAAGCCAAAGCCGCCGTCAGAAATGTGCTATGTACCTTTTTTAATCTCATACTGCCACCTTTCCTCATTTTATTATCTATTTCCCCACATAACAGCATCATACAACACAACCGTCCGCTTTTCAACAAACTTAATTAAAAAAATGAAAAACATCTGTCGGAAACTTGTACTGTAATAGATGCCAATCAAAAAAATGCAGGTTTTTCTTCTTATTTTACGATTCACTATCGAATAAATAATAACAAATCACCCGCATTTTTTCAACACTTTTTAATATTTTTGTAACATTTCAAATGTTTTGTATCATTTTTCTTTATTTATTACCATTCACTGTTTCCTATATACAAACAAACTCATATTTCATCAGCCATCGCTCGATCGCTTCTTTCTCGCCTCGGACTGTTCCCTGAACCATCTCGGGTTTTCCGCCGCCGCGTCCGTCAAATCTTTTATTAAACTCTTTCGCCATTTCACGTACATCTTGTTGACGGCTTCCCAACACATATCGATACCCGTCTTTTTCATTTCCAAAGAACACTGCGCAAATACAATGCCCTGCGTCTAAAACATAATTCATCAACATACGCATGGAATCACCGCCGAATTCTTCCGTAAAAATGCAAACTGCATCTTTACTTTCCGAAATCATGTCCGCATACGCTTTCACTAGGCGCCGCTCTTTTTCTGCAAGTTCATATTTCAGCTGATTCGTCTCTTCTGCCAAATGCGCAACCGCATCTGCAATCTCATTTTCTTTCGCACAAAGAAGCCTGGAAATTTCTTTTGCCTGCGCTTCCTTTCTCACATAATCCGAAAACGCGCGGACTCCGCACAGCATAGTGATCCGCACTCCGCCCTTATAACGCTGCGCTTGAACCAGCTTGATCAGTCCGATCTCTCCTGTATACGTCACATGAGGAGCACAGCAGGCACAGCAGTCATACCCCGGAATTTCTATAATACGTACCTGACCCTCGATCTCGATCTTACTCCGATATTCTATCTGAGACAGTTCCTCCTTCTTCGGATAATGCGTAAATACTTTCAGGTTTTTCCACACAGCTTTATTTGCCTCCGCCTCGATCCGGCGAAGTTCCTCTTCTGTGATCTCACCGTCAAAGTCCATCGTACAGTCCTCACTGCCAAGATGGAAGCCGACATTATTATACCCGTATGCGGCGTGGATCAGCCCTGAAACGATATGCTCTCCCGTATGCTGCTGCATCTTCATAAAGCGTTCTTCCCAGTCGATACTTCCTTTCACCGCAGTTTTGGCTTCAATGAAACCGTCCGTTATATGAAAGATACGCCCGTTCCTTTCACGGACATCGAGCACTTGAACTTTCTTTCGAGCCGTTTCATCCAAGCCGCACGTATCATCGTCTGCCATATATAGCACTCCCGTATCGGCATACTGACCTCCGCCTTCCGGAAAAAAGGCTGTCCTGTCAAGTTCTATTTCATAATATTCGCCTGCTTTTCCGTCCAGCCTGCCAAACGAATCCTTCACCTGCTGCCTTTTTGCTCTGACACACGAAAGAACTTCTGCATCGAACTTTGAAAGATGACTGTCTTTATAAAACAGTTTTTCCGTCATTTTTCCATTACATCCTTTCCGGCGCTTCAAATCCAAGCAGGTCAATGCACGTCTCCAACACGCGCTTTGTCAGTCCGAGGAGCGCAATATAACCGGAACGTTTCTCTTCGTCTTCCTCGGAGAGGATCTTCGTCTCATGATAAAACTTATTAAATTCATTCGCGATCTCATAAATGTAAGCGCACAATTTATGCGGAGCAGTCTCTTCGCATACTGCCTCAAACACATCGTTGAACTTCAAGACTTGAAGCATAAGCGCCTTCTCATATACATTTCCCGACGGACGGATCGAAAGTTTCTCTGCGCTTCCTCCGTTTTCCTTATACTTTGCCAAAATGGACTTAATACGCACGATTGTATAAAGAATATACGGACCTGTATTTCCCTCAAATGAAGTAAATCTGTCTACGTCGAATATATAATCTTTGCCTGCCTGATTCGACAGATCTCCATATTTAATTGCCGCAAGTCCGACTATGCGGGCCGTCTTTTTCGCTTCTTCTTCCTCCACTGTACGATTATCCATAATTTTCTTATACATTTCATCGTTAATTTCGCGGATCAGATTTTCAAGACGCATAACGCCGCCCTCACGGGTTTTGAACGGTTTTCCGTCTTTCCCGTTCATCGTACCGAATCCGAGAAATTCCAATCTTGTATTCGGGCTCACGATCCCCGTCTTTTTTGCACAGCGGAACACCTGTGTAAAGTGAAGTTCCTGACGTTTATCTACTACATAGATAACTTCGTCCGGCTGATAATCTTCTTCCCTTTGTACAAGTGTTGCAAGATCTGTCGTATCATAGAGCGCCGCTCCGTCTGACTTTAAGATCATACACGGAGGAACTTCTTTTTTATCCGACTCTTCCTGAACATCGACCACAAGAGCGCCCTCGTCGTAACGCGCATAGCCTTCTTCTTTTAACATCTGTACCATATCAGGTATATATTTCTGCGCGTCCGCCTCGCCTTTCCAAAGATCAAATTCTACATTCAGTCTCTCATAATTTTTCTTAAGATCTGTAACCGAAACATTCATGATGTGATTCCAAACCGCTCTGTATCCTCTGTGGCCGTTCTGGAGCAAATATGTCGCATGCAACGCTTCTTTCCTGTATTCTTCGTCTTCTTTTGCATATGAACTTGCTGTCGGATATATCTCCTCCAGTTCGCCGATCGTAAACGGAGCTTCCGCCGGATATTCTCCCGTAAAATTTTCATCAAAATACGGCAGCTCCGGGTTGCGTTTCTTTAATTCCGTGATGATAAGTCCCATCTGATATCCCCAGTCTCCCAGATGAATATCACCGATCACTTTGTTTCCTTTAAAACGAGTAATCCGTTTTACGCTTTCGCCGATAATTGCAGAACGCAGATGTCCTACATGAAGCGGTTTCGCAACATTCGGTCCGCCGTAATCTATCATGATCGTTTTTGGTTCTTCCGCTTCTTCTACTCCGAGTTTTTCTGTTTCTGACATTTGATTTAAATAATCCGCAACACTTTGCGGAGCAAGTTTCAGATTGATAAATCCCGGCTTTACAACTTCTACCGTCTCAAAATAAGAACTTTCCTTTAAATATACCGCCACATCTTCCGCAATCATAAACGGGGCTTTTTTATATTTCTTTGCTCCTGCCATCGCGCCGTTGCACTGATATTCGCACAAATCGGGACGATTTGAAAGAGTTACTTTTGCAAGTTCTTTATCATAACCGGCTTTTTCAAAAGCCGCTTCCATTTCCGTTGTGATCAATTCCAACATTGTTTTCAATTTTTCCACACTCCTTTATATAGAAACTCTTTATCATATGAATGCTATTCTAACATGTATCAGTTTTCACGGCAACAAACAACTTGAAAACACTTTACATTTTGCTTACTTTATGCTAGGATAATTAAAGTTGTTTAACACAACGATGCGTCTGTAGCTCAGTGGATAGAGCAATGCCCTCCGGAGGCATGTGCGACGGTTCGACTCCGTTCAGACGCTTTTTTCATGCTCTTTTACAATCCGTTCTTTCATATCAGGATCAAATTTCCCTGCCCGAAGCATCTCAATTTCATATTTATAAGGAGCATATGATTTCTTTGGATTTTCCACAGATGGTATATATGGCGTCTCAAGTATTTTCGGAACATCCCTAAAGTCCGCATGATGAACGATATAATTGATCGCTTCAAAACCGATATGTCCGAATCCGATGTTCTCATGCCTGTCCTTGGCAGCGCCTGGAACATTCTTACTGTCGTTAATATGAAATACGGCAATCTGATCTTTTCCTATAATACGATCGAACTCTTCTATCACATCATCAAAATGATGAATAATATCATACCCACTGTCGCTCGTATGACATGTATCAAAACAAACTCTCAATTTATCGCTATATTTTACCCCGTCGTAAATCCTGGCTAATTCTTCAAACGTACGACCGATCTCCGATCCTTTCCCCGCCATTGTTTCTAACGCCACACAACAATCCATATCCTGCGTAAGAACTTCGTTTAGTCCTCTTATGATCTGCTCTGTTCCTATGCTGACTCCTTCTCCTACATGGGCTCCCGGATGCAGAATCAACGTATGGCTTCTGCAGCTTACCGTACGGTCTATCTCCTTTGCGAGAAACTCAACCGCAAGAGAAAATGTTTCCGGCTTTACCGCATTGCCTAAATTAATAATATACGGAGCATGAACAATGATTTCTTGAATCCCGTGCTCTTTCATATATTCCCATGCAGGATCGATATTTAATTCTTCGATTTCTTTCCGCCTCGTATTTTGAGGCGCTCCCGTATAAAACATAAATGTATCCGCCCCGTAAGATACTGCTTCTTTTGCAGAACCAAGCAGCATCTCCTTACCACTCATTCCGACATGTGAACCTATTTTCACAATGTTATCCTCCGATCTATATTTTTATAAGCTTTGCAAACAAAGCAAACATTTTTCTGACTCCTGCAGTATCAAACTGCACCGTCACCTCATAATCTCTTCCGCCCTCTTTAATCTCCGTCACCGTGCCGTCTCCAAACTTTACATGCCGTACACGATCTCCGACTCCGTAAGAGAGTCCCTCCGACTTTTTCGCCATCAGTCCGCTCCCCTTTTGGATCGCGGCAAATGCCGGTTTCTGAGCATACGCAGATCTTTTGTATCCACTGACCTCGGACGAATACGTCCTCTTCTCTCCCAAAGAAACATTTTGAGAAAAACCGCCTTCTCGCTTTCCTGTATCAATCAATGCAGAAGGCATCTCTTTAATGAAACGGGACATACTGTTATATTGTCTCTCACCTCTGACCAAACGCATACGCGCGCAGGTAAGAGTCAATTTTTCTTCAGCGCGGGTCACGCCCACATAACAAAGTCTTCGTTCCTCCTCCAACTCTTCCGGATCATCTCCGCTGATCGACATATAACTTGGGAACAATCCGTCTTCCATTCCCGCAAGATATACATGTGGAAATTCCAGACCTTTCGCACTGTGAAGAGTCATAAGGATCACGTAATCCCGATCTTCCGCTACGCTGTCGATATCAGCGACAAGAGCCACCTCTTCAAGGAAACCGCTCAGCGTCGGTCTTTCTCCTCTGTCACTGCAGCTTTCCTCATATACGGCCGCCTTACTGACAAGTTCGTCTATATTCTGCACTCTTGCTTCCAGTTCCTCAGGATCATCCGCTTCCAGACTTTCCGTATACCCTGTCTTCTCGATCACTTCCGTCAGAAGATCTGTCACCCCGCTCTCTTCCGATCTTCCTTTAAAATATTCGATCAAAGCTGCAAATGAATCAAGTTTCGATGCGCTGCGTCCGATCCCGGGAATAAGGTCCGGAGCTGAAAGGGCGTCATAAAACCCTATTCCTCTCGCAGCAGCCGACTCCTGAATCCGATTAATCGTTGTCAAACCGATCCCCCGTTTCGGAACATTAATAATCCTTCTCACAGCCAGATCGTCTTTTCCGTTATCAATCGTTTTTAAGTATGACAAAACATCCTTAATCTCTCTTCGGGAATAAAAATTGATGCCTCCGACAATCTTATACGGAATATTCATCGCGACAAACTTTTCCTCAAGAAGACGCGACTGCGCGTTCGTTCGGTATAAAACTGCATGATCACTGTAATTTGCTCCCTGTGCCGTTTCGTCCTTAATATCCTCTGCAATAAACTGCGCTTCGTCATATGCCGTATCAAACTGCCGCAGACGGATCTTCTCCCCTTTTTCATTATCAGTCCAAAGAGTCTTTTCTTTTCTGCCTTTATTGTTGCGGATCACACTATTCGCAACTTCCAATACATTCCCGACAGAGCGGTAGTTCTGT
>OODP01001471.1_pt1 | contig 14171 bp, 11 predicted proteins | sample 1671011 | NCBI WGS metagenome assembly OODP01 (sample SAMN06348113, study PRJEB24527) | human gut metagenome | biome: human gut; feature: ankylosing spondylitis patient; material: feces | host: Homo sapiens | place: China | collected 2015-10
TATTTTATTATTTATAATTTTTAATTACCTCGTCATAGATACCACGTACTTTGTATCCGACATTTTCCCACTTAATTTCATCTACTTCTTTCTTGCCTTCGTCACGCAAATACTCGTATAAAGCCGGATAGGTACAGATGGAATAAATTGCATCCGCCATAGCATGAATATCCCAGTAATCAGTCTTGATACATTTTTCCAAGATCTCGGCACAACCCGATTGTTTGGAAATAATTGTCGGGACACTACATTGCATAGCCTCCAACGGAGAAATTCCAAACGGTTCAGAAACCGACGGCATGATATATACATCACTCGATTTAAGAACCTCATACACTTGATTACCTTTCATGAAACCGGGGAAGTGAAAACGATCGGCAATTCCGCGTTCAGCTGCGAGGCGAATCATCTGGTTCATCATATCACCGCTACCAGCCATCACAAAACGCACATTTTTAGTACGTTGCAATACCATAGCCGCTGCCTCTACAAAATATTCAGGCCCTTTCTGCATCGTGATACGTCCAAGAAAAGTCACTACCTTCTCTTTCGGATTCTTATTCGGAACGATGTCCTGAATTTCTTGTGATAAAGGCGAAACCGCATTATGTACGGTAGATACCTTCTTCGGATCCTGAAAATACTTATGGATTACCGTCTGACGGGTAAGTTCACTCACACACATGATATGGTCGGCATTGTCCATACCATTCTTTTCAATAGCATAGACAGTTGGATTCACATTTCCACGGCTACGGTCAAAATCCGTAGCATGAACATGAATCACCAACGGCTTACCGGAAACTTGCTTGGCGTGTATGCCTGCCGGATAAGTCAACCAATCATGTGAATGGATTATTTCAAACTCTTGCTGACGGGCTATGACACCCGCTACAATAGAATAATTATTTATCTCTTCATGTAGGTTTTCCGGATAACGACCCGAAAACTCGATACATCCCAGATCATTTGTATTCAGATAATTAAAATCAGCATAGATATGATCGCGCAAATCGTAATAGAGCTGCGGATCCATGTAACTGCCTACACGGTTCTGTACGTAGTCCCAATTCACATCTCGCCATACTATCGGCGTACTGTTCATTCCGATTATTCTCAAAAAACTTTGGTCTTCATCACCCCAAGGCTTTGGAATACAAAAAGTAATTTCCATGTCTTCTTGCAAAGACATTCCTTTTGTCAGACCGTAGCTGGCAGTTCCTAAACCTCCTAAGATATGCGGGGGGAACTCCCATCCAAACATTAAAACTTTCATCTTCGTCCCTCCTCTTATAAATTATACTTTGACAACAGTTTAAGGATTCGCAGAATTTCGGCTACATTCATCGCGAACGATACAGCTCCACGCCCTTTGAAAGGTGGATTGCCATCGAATAGTTCGGGAAGAGAGCCAATACAGTGACTGGTCATTTCATCTTCAAAGCCTATTAATTGACGCTCTACAAATGATATACCACTCACTTTATAAATCCGCAGATAGGCTTCCATATAGAATCCCATCAGCCACGGCCATGCCGTTCCCTGATGATAAGCATAATCACGCTGAATCTGAGGACCTACATAATTCGGATTATACCCTCCACTCTTCGGGCTCAACGTACGGAGTCCCTTCGGAGTAAGCAGTTCTCTTGTCACAATATCGAGTACTTGCTTCTTTTGGGCACGATCCAGAGGAGAATAATCAAAAGCAACCGTAAATATCATATTAGGACGTACACTCCAGTCCATCATATTCCCATCCACATAATCAAGCAAATAGCCATATTCATTGCGGAAAACCTCCACAAAAGACTTTCCGGTGATTACCGCCTGTGCATCGAGCGAGTCTGCCAAAACAACATTGCCCCCTTCACGAACCAAATCTGCAACAAAACGTAATGCATTATACCACAAGGAGTTTATTTCAACAATATATCCCGTACGCGGCACTACCGGACGTCCATTAACAGTAGAGTTCATCCAAGTAATCGCTCTATCCGAACCATTGGCATATAATAACCCGTTTTCATGCAAGAAAAGATTGTCATGTCTACGCTGGCGGATAAATTCCATGATCTCCTCCAGCAAAGAACCATATTTCGTACGACATTGTTCGCGAGAAGTTTCTTTAGCATATTGCTGCAAAGCCCAGACTGCCCATAAGAGAACATCCGGATCGTCCATTTCATAAATTTTACATCCGATTGGCTCTCCATTAATATAATTACGAATTGCCTTCTCGGCCGTTGCCATAACATCTTCAAACTCATCGATCTCTTCTACAGCTAACGTCAATCCGGGCAACGATACAAACATATCCCGGGCGCGACATTTAAACCACGGATAGCCGGCAAGAATATAATGGTTATCTTCTTGTTTGTTATGGAATTGATGTGCCGAATTCTTCAGGCAATGATAAAAACTATCACGAGGTGTTCTGTCCTCGGCTTCAGTTTCAAAAATCTGTTTCAAACGGCGAGGAGATACTTCTGAAATTCCTGCTGAGAAAACAATGCTTTCCCCCTTCTTGATATCCACTTCAAAATATCCCGGAACATAGAGATCTTCATTGAAATCATATCCCCGTTCTTGTTCCTTTGGATATTCAATGCCTTTATACCAATTCGGATCAAAGTGGAATTCATTTTTCTTATTCAATTGCATGTACAGCTCGGGATATCCCGGATACATGCATGTCTTGATCCCATTTTCTACCACTTGATACTCACGGCTTGCCTGCGCATTTTCATGGGTATACTCGCGCACGCTTCGGAAAGCTAAAAACGGACGGAAACGTAAAGTCGTGGCAGAATGCGCATCGACTAAAGTATAACGAATCAAAATCCGGTTTTCATGATGTACAAAGATTTTCTCTTTGCGTAGAATTACTCCACCAACACGGTAAGTTGTAGCCGGGATATGTTCACAATCGAATTCACGGATATACTTATGCCCATTCGGGCTGTAATTATTCCCCTGATATTTATGTAAACCCAGATTAAACTCCGCACCATGTTGAATTACCGTTTCATCAAGAGAAGATAGCAGCACATGATTTTCATCATCCAGATTGGGGACGGGAATCACCAACAATCCATGATATTTGCGTGTGTTACAATCTACAATCGTCGTACAATGATAAGCTCCCGCACGGTTTGTCCGGAGAATCTCTCTTGGCAATGATTCTTCCAGATTAATCATAAGGGTCTTGTCAAAATGTAAATAACTCATAGTTGTACATTATTTAAAGGTTAATTAATTTTCGTTTTTTCACATTATATATAATGGCAAATACTTATCAAGATTATACGCCATCATATAATATGTACTGCTCAAATCAATACTACAGCGCTCAAAAATACGAATTAAAGGTAAAAACAAAAATAAAAACGGTTTTTATTTTCCATTTTTCTCGAAATATTCGTAGCATTGTACGGAATTAATAAAAAAGTAGAGAAATGAAGCAGGATTTACAACGAATATTTCTGGCTATGATGCTTCCCTTGTTTCTTATTTTTATTCTCTATATTATAAAAGTATTAGAGGTAGGTATGGACTGGGACTTTTCACGGCTGGGAGTCTACCCGCGAGAGACAAGAGGAGTGTTTGGTATTTTCGCACATCCATTAATACACAGTAATTTCGCTCATTTGTTTGCTAACACCATTCCGTTATTTTTTCTTTCATGGTGTTTATTTTATTTTTATAGAGGGATTGCCCCATACATTTTCTTTATCATCTGGATTGGCTGTGGTGCATTTACTTTCCTTATCGGGAAGCCCGGTTGGCACATTGGAGCAAGCGGCATTATCTATGGATTGGCATTTTTCTTATTCTTTAGCGGATTACTAAGAAAATATATCCCACTAATTGCCATATCGCTACTCGTCACCTTTCTTTATGGCGGTCTGGTATGGCAAATGTTTCCCTATTTCACCCCGGCAAACACGTCATGGGAAGGGCATCTCAGCGGAGCAATCATGGGTACACTCTGTGCCATGGCATTTATGAAATACGGACCACAAAAGCCAGAACCTTTCGAAAATGAAGAGGAAGAGGATGATGAAGTGACGGATGAATCACCTGAGAGCAATCCTCAAACGCACCAACCCAATGATCAGAATGAGAATGAAGTCAATGCTTCTGCAACGTCTCCAACAGCAACGTAATATTCGCTGTAAACAATCTTACTGAAACAGCCAACAATATAATTCCGAAGAACTTGCGAATAATATAGATACCACCTTTACCGAGGAAACGTTCGACACGACCGGTCATACTGACCACAAAGAAAACCCAGATCATATTTAGGATCAGAGCGATCACAATATTTATACTAGCATATTCGGCACGTAACGACAACAAAGTCGTAAATGCCCCAGCTCCCGCCAAAAGCGGAAAAACCAACGGTACGAGTGTAGCTTCTTTAATAGGTCCCTGATTCTTGAATATCTCCACATCGAGAATCATTTCCAAGGACATAAGGAAAATGACGAAAGCACCTGCTACGGCAAATGATTCAATGTCAACATGAAACAATTGCAACATCATGTCACCGGCATAGAAGAAGCCGATCATCAACGCAAATGAAATCAATGTGGCTTTTACCGCATTGACATCTTTACCTTTCTCCTTTAAACTTATTATAATAGGAATAGAACCAATTATATCAATCACTGCAAACAGTACAATAAATGCACTAATCATTTGTTGGAAATTAAAATCTGAAAACATAGTTCTTCCTCCTTTTTTTTGCAAAGTTACCATTTTCTTTGGAAAAGTGCAACATGAATACAAAAGGAATCTAATTATGAAGGAGTTAAATTAAGAAATAATAAAAAAACAAAAAGAGAAGGAGAATAAATCCGACAAGTTTTGATTATGATTACATTTGCTTAAAACAAACTTTATAAGATTAGACCATATGGAAACGATGTTTGATACTTTATTGCAATTACCTCTTTTTCAAGGGCTTTGCCATGAAGACTTCACGAATATATTAGAAAAAGTTAAATTACATTTTACAAAACATAAACCAGGTGATTTGATCATAGAAAGTAATACCCCTTGTGATCAACTACTGTTTTTATTGAAAGGTGAAATATCTCTCCAGACAACTTCAGAAGACGGATTGTTTACTTTTATAGAACATGTAGAAGCTCCTTATCTCGTAGAGCCTTATGCTTTGTTTGGAATGAACGTTAATTATGCCTCGAGTTATTTCGCCCGCACGGAGGTTCATACCATAAGCATCAGTAAATCATTTGTGCTTTCCGGGTTGCTGAAATACGAGATATTCCGTCTCAACTATATGAATATCATTAGCAACCGGGCACAAAACCTTTACGCCCGGTTGTGGGAAAAAGCTCCGATAGATCTTGAGAATAAGATTGTCCGTTTCATACTGATTCATATAGAAAAAGCACAGGGAGAAAAAATCCTGAAAGTAAAAATGGATGATCTTGCCCATTATCTGGATGATACACGGTTGAATGTATCTAAAGCCCTGAACGGTCTTCAGGAATTGAATCTATTGACTTTACGAAGAAAAGAGATCATTATTCCCGATGCAGCTGCCCTTGCAGAGTGGGATATGCTTCGTTTAATAAAATAGCTCTACCATATAAGAGACCGATAAGTCTCTCTTATTGAAATAAAATTAAATATTAAAAAGAGGGTATGGACTTTACCAATAGTCCTACCCTCTTTTTAATGTTTAGTAGTTACTAAAAAGATATCTGATTATCCTTCTCGATTAATAAGTAGAATTTACTGTTATACATCCCTATATTGATATTCACCTTTATAATTAATTATGAAGGAAGAGCCATAGGCCGATGAACCATTAAAAGTAAATTCTATAATTTCCTCAGAACTCTTTATGTCGAATTCTCCCTCGACTAAATACCAAACCTTCATTACATGTGAAAAAGATTCATCCCATTGAACCAAACAGCTACCCAAAAATCCTTCATTTTCAAAATATCCAGCCAAAAGCATATTCTCCACAGGTTGTTCGTTCACACTATATTTCCCATCAGGTATTGGGTCTTTGGTCATCGAAGGCATATAAAGCATAAATTGTGCCACTGCCTGTTTTTCCATCCAGATAGTTATTTTATAATTAACCAATCCCGTCACCGCGTCTTGTCCGTAATTATGGACATCAACCGAAACGATCAAAGGAGTCAAAGTCTCCACTGTTTTTTCCTCATACTTATATTTATCTTCAGGTGCAGGCACATCAAAATTAATATTTCCTATATAACGTGCTTTAAACACCTTACCACTCTCGTCTGTCAAAGCCACATGAATCTCATATCCTTCTTTTGTTGATAAAACAGTCAGTTCACCATCAAGGAGTGCCATATAAGATTTCTGACCGTTTTCATCAATTGTAACCACATAAGTTCCACTCGCCAACCACTCATCATAGTCTTGCTGATATTCACAATATCCGGGATCGAAAGTTTGAACCAAATTTGAGTTATTCCAATCTGCTGCATTATAACTTCCATCAGATGGTAACATGCCGTCCGTTATCTTACTGAATAAAGAAAGTACAAGACAAGTTCCCTCTCCTTCGAATTCCATACCTGCCCCATCCGTATGAATACTTCCAGTGGACAGTTTAAGGTCTATAACATTCACTCCTTGCCCATAAGCGTCTCCAAAACACTGACTTTTAAGAACCGTAGTCAACTCCACCCCGTCATATTTTTCTTGTGGATTCTCATCATCGTTATTGCAGGATGCGACTATAAATAAAGATAACACTAATCCTAAAATCAAACCATTTCTCATAAATACCTCCTTCTTATTTAATATATTTAAATGCAGCATTAAGCACCTTACAATCATTTATATCATCAGGATTATAATCCGCAACAAAGGCAACGATGTACATTTTATTCACATCACAATCAAAAGTTCCAATTTTCTCAGGTATGATATAATCATATTCCTTTTCAAACATACCATCTTCATCAGCCATCAAAGCATCTCCCCAAGCATCCGAAAGACATGCCCGTATGACAGCTTTATGTTCATATTGCTTTCCTCCATTCTCCTGATAGCCAACTATTCCATCTTGCACCAAAAACAACGTCAACCGCGAACTTACATCTTTCATTAGAAAAGTACCTTCAACGGTGATCTTCAAAGCTCGAGTTTGAGGCTCATAGTTCATATCCAGGTTAACACTGACATGAGCAGGTTCAGTTAGTAATTGCTTTATATCTTCCTCCTTAAGATCAAATGAACTGAACACGGGTTGAAGAATTCCTTTCCATGAAAGAGACGTACGATTCATCATTACGGCAGGAGCATAGGTAGATTCGCTATTGTAAAAACGGATATAGTTGGAGCTGACGGGAATAGTCATCAGATCATCACCAAAACCGACATGATGAGCCACCCAAGCCACTCTTGAACGGTTTTCACCTACTACCTTACTAAGATTTTCTTCTCCCGAAGGACAATACATACACCCTTGACCTGTAAACTGCTCAAGCAACAACGTACGTTCGAAAGACTTCCCATATATATCCTGTACGCCCGACAATTCATTGTTCGCCATACTTAGCTCCTTCACCGAAGCATCTACCGGTCGTACCTTGATTGTAAAATTCCTCACTCCTTCCTCTCTGTCAGGCAATTGAAGAACCGTTTTAACAGGTCTCCCGTTCGGCAATTTATCGGAAATCGTAATTTCTTTTTTGTCAGCTCCGTCAATGAATGTCAAGACACAACCATTGAGTATAGCAGAGCCATAATTTGTCACAACAACCGATAGAGGATTCTCCTCGCCACTTTGGACATAACGAGCATATTCCATTGTCCCAAGCGACAAGTCATAAGATAGGGGTAACTTCTCATTACCGGCTATTACCGCTTGTATACAGACCTGCCCAGTGATAGAAGCAGAAGTCAGATGTAACCATTGCCTGTCCATCATCACCATATCACTGCTGCTATTTTTTATACCTGTATTCTGATAACCGATCAATTGCCCCTTCCCAGTAAGCGTATAGCTGATATACAAAGTGTCTTTTTCGTTTAATTCATAAGGAGAGTCCAATTTTATATATTCCCAACCTGTACCCTGTGCAACAAATTCTTGGGAATACAGGGGTTTTGATTTCAAACGTTTTGAAATGCACAACTCCCCGGAGAGTCCGGCAGCCTCTGTAGAGAGCCCGATACGAACCGCTATTATCTGCGACCCCTTACCCGCCAAAATTGTGTCCATCTTGATGGCTGCTCCCATTAACGATTCTGTTTCCGTACCTAAAGCAAGGCTATAATTATTTTGGCAATACCCAACCAATACGGAAGGTATAGTCTCGTCATAAATCCCCGGGATATCGACAGGCGGAATATTATCATCGGAACAGGATATTAATAAAGCTGAGATTCCTAAGAAAATCATACTTATAAAAATTATCTTTTTCATTTTATCGCTTGTTTATTTTAATACACTATTACTTTTGGTTTCCATTCGATTCAGCGCACGAACCTTCATCACCGGTGCCATCGTTGCATCCGAAATTGTGAGTTCGCCATCATACACAGCCTTGATATGACTCCCAAAATAGGAATATCCATCGACCTCGATCCTGTATTTTCCATCATCAGATCTATTTACATCTACCTTTCCGAGACTCAGCCACCAAATACTTTCATATTCTGCCTTTCCCAATTTGAATGCGTAACTTGGATACAACGTACCATAAGGGTTAAAATACCCTGGCTTTGCGGTCATCTCTTTCTCCTCCATTGAAAAAGTATAACTACCTGTAGTGATCGAAGTCCGATCACCCGGTGGGCAGAATAGCTCCAACCCCACCCCATATTTCCCATCCGATGTGGTAAAATCCAGCAGTATGTCACTTGTCCCATTTTTGAAAAAGTCTCCCCAATACTCTGTACGCACCACCTCTTCAAGCACAAGATTCAATTCTGATACCTGCTGAGGTTCATATTTATAACCGACAAAAATAAGTGGGAGCTTCCCTTCGTACACCACATGAACCGGATTGTCGTCCTCATCTTCCATATCCATCACGATGGAATATACTTCATCTTCATTTTTAGAAATAACAATTTTCCCCGTTGTCAATGCTGTAAAAATCTCATGCCCTTCACGATCCACTTCCGACAGGTAAGTAGACACCGCATAACAAGGCCCGTCACTGCAAATAAGTTCCCCCGGATTGAAAGTTCCGACAAGGCTTCCTACGAGCGAAACCGGCTTATACGTTCCTACCTCCGGCATATAGTCGGATCTCATTTTCGAATTGATCTCTAAAAGGACGTATTTACCGTTCTTTGTATATCCTTCTTGCTCCCTATTCCAGTCCAGACCATCTGAAAGTACCATAGAAATAAAATTAGTCCCATTCCCGTTACTATCTCCGTAGAACTCACCGGAAATAAAATGATTAAGATATATGACGGTATCTTCTATGCCCTCATCTCCCTTGCCTCCTATCACCGGATCGGTGATTTCCTTCTCATCATTGCACGCAGCAGTAACAATGATACTAATTAAGAAAAATAAAAAAACGACTTTCTTCTTCATACTATCCTCCATTCTTGAAATGTAATAAAAACACATTATGTAAGCTTCTAATTCAGTCGGAGTGAAAAGACAATTCAACTCTAAATTTCAGATTAAAACATTTACGACTTATTTTGCAAACTTATACACATCGATGCGTAAGTGCAAAAAAAAGTAATATACAAAACATATACATTGACCAATTTATATTATATTTGTACTATGAAATACATTATTTTACTCATAATCCTTGTAACTAATACATCATTTCTAAATGCAGGCTTAACAGCCTCTTTCAGGACGAAGACGGATGCCGTTTCCGATAGTTTGTCCTACGATTCTTCACGTGTCACACTCCAAAAAGCGATCGAACAGCTACATCATTCGGAATATGTACAATCATTCAATACTTTTAATAAAAGCGCACCACTATTTCTCAAGACAGGTGATATCCGAAATGCCGCCAGATGCTATGCAAACATGGGACTCATCTTCATGGAAATCCAAGAATACGAAAAAGCAATAACAAATTTTCAAAAAGCCGACAGTCTGTTTCTGTCCATGAACGCTGTTGAAGAGCAACTTTTTTGCAAAAAAGATTTAGCTCTGTGTTATGGAAATAGCGGAAAGCCCGAAAAAGCATGTGATCTCTTAAAAATGGTCATAGAAAAGGAACTGCCTCAAATACAAAATATCAAATTAAAAATCGCCTGTTTATTTGCCTATTGTGATTACCTTAATGATATTGAAGAAGAAAAGAAATACATAATTGAAGCCTATGATCTTGCCCTAGAAACAGATGATAGCCAATTGATACGTGCCGCCATACTAAATTTGGGATGGGTAAATTATAAAACCGGCAACCTGATTCTCGCAGAAAAATACGTTAATCAAATATATGATTCGCTACACCAAGATGAAAACGAATCGTCTCTTACTTCGTTAGAAGGTAATACATACAGCTTGCTATCACAACTCTATGCGAAAAAGAAGATATGGGAGAAAGCTTACCATTTCCAGTTACAATATGAAGAGTGCCAAAAGCTTGATAACAAAACAAAAGCGATCAAACACATCCAACATCTTGAAATTCGCAAAGAAATCGAGCAGCAACAGCTCAAGTTCGAACAGGCACAAATGGAAATAAAACAAAAACAGGAACGGTCTATTTTTGTAGGAATTGCATTGACAGTCCTTCTGATAATGTCCGGCATCATTATATTCCTTCTCTATAAACGTGAACAAGCCGAGAAGAAGCTTCGAAAGATAGAAAGAAAAGAGTATACCACAAAACTTGTCAACGAACATCACAAAGTAGAAGCAAAAAGCAGAGAACTTTCAACCAACACCATGCTCCTCATGAAAAAGAATGAAGTACTCAAAAAATTAAAAAACCAGATCGAAGGTTATAAAGAGACAGGGCAGATTGAAGCTCCTACTGAAAAAGAAATAAAAGGAAAAATAAACGAAGCTTTAAGCGAGAACAGCGATTGGGAAGCTTTCAAACTGCAATTTAATGAAATACACCCTTTATTCTTTAATACTTTACTAAAACTGCACCCCGGACTAAGTAATAATGAGTTGCGGTTATGCGCTTATCTAAAGATGCACCTGAACACCAAACAAATAGCACAACTTATTTCCGTACAGCCTCAAACGGTCACCATAGCCCGTTATCGCATGAAGAAGAAAATGAATCTGGACAAAGACGTCTCTCTGGATGAGTATATCAAACAGCTTGACAGCTAAAATATCTTTTTGACACTTTGCATTTCCAATACGTCCTCAGTAGCGATATTCCAATCAATGTCAAGCTTGATTAAGAAAAACGTAATGCAGAGCGATTAGCATTTTTCATTTTATAAGCCAATCAGCGAAATAAGACATATAATTCTCTGTATATTCCTTTGATACTTCAAAAACGACAAACATAATAAGATTCCAATTTCCATCCGTCAAAAAGAAAGATTTAGCCAACAGAAGGCAAGTAGAGAGAAAAAGAGGAAAAACACATGTTTTCTTGGTCTTTTAACCCCCAATTTGCCGGAAAAGGTTATCCCATTTGATGGAAATAGCTACTCCATCCATTGGCTATTACTATTTCATCTGTTGGCAATGGCTATTTCATTTGATGAGAACAGCGATCCAATCCGCCAATTAAGGCTATTTAATATGTTTAAAAGCAGCTTTTTGCTCGTTTTCACTTTGAGAACAGCAAAACTCAACGCTATTTCGTCCATTTCACAAAAGAGCTTCGTCATCAATAAAAGGGAAAAAACATCATATTGTCAAGCAAACCATGAATTTTCTATAAAATAGTAATCAACGCCTGCCATAAACTTAAATAGCCCCGGCTTTATGCAAGTCGAGGCTATTCAAGTATCATCCAAGAGAGGGATTATCTTATTGATAATCAGCTACCAGCTATTATTCCCACTCAATTGTTGCGGGTGGTTTTGACGAAATATCATAGGTTACACGGTTTACACCTTTCACCTTGTTGATAATGTCATTGGAGACTTTCCCAAGGAATTCATAAGGCAAATGCGACCAATCAGCGGTCATTGCATCGGTAGAAGTAACGGCACGCAAGGCAACAGCACGTTCATACGTACGCTCATCTCCCATTACACCTACAGACTGTACCGGAAGCAGAATCACTCCAGCCTGCCATACCTGGTCGTACAATCCCCAATCGCGCAGACCTTGAATAAAGATATCATCTGCATCTTGCAAGATACGAACCTTTTCGGGAGTTATATCTCCAAGAATACGTACAGCCAAACCCGGTCCCGGGAACGGATGACGGGTGATCAGATGTTCGGGCATTCCCAACTCACGTCCTACACGACGAACCTCATCTTTAAACAGCAAACGAAGTGGTTCACAAAGCTTAAGATGCATCTTTTCGGGTAAACCACCCACATTGTGGTGGCTCTTAATAACCGTACCAGTTATGGACAACGACTCAATGCAGTCAGGATAAATAGTTCCCTGCGCCAGCCATTTCACATCCTTTATTTTATGAGCTTCTTCATCGAACACATCGATAAAGCCCTTACCTATAATTTTACGTTTACGCTCTGGTTCACTTACACTCTCCAACTCAGCAAAGAATTTGGCACTGGCATCTACCCCGATCACGTTCAGACCGAGACATTCGTAATCATGCATCACGTTTTTGAATTCATTCTTACGCAACATACCATGATCTACAAAGATACAAGTAAGATTCTTGCCGATCGCCCTGTTTAATAACACAGCCGCAACGGACGAATCGACACCACCGCTTAGGCCGAGTACCACTTTATCATCGCCCAACTGTGCTTTCAATTCAGCTACCGTACTTTCGATAAAGGAAGCCGGAGACCAGTCTTGCTTGCAACCGCAAACATCTCCTACAAAGTTTTTCAGAATTTGAGTACCGTCTTCACTATGGAATACTTCCGGATGGAATTGCACGCCCCACACCGACTCCCCTTCTATCTGATAAGCAGCAATTTCCACTTTGTCTGTTGAGGCAATCTTCTTAAAATTAGAAGGTATCGCTGTGATTGTGTCACCGTGACTCATCCACACCTGAGTATTTTCTTTCACTCCTTTGAACAACACATTGTCCTTGCAGAAAGAAGTAAGATGTGCGCGGCCATACTCGCGAGTACCTGCCGGTTCAACTTTTCCATCATTCGTATAAGCCATGAACTGTGCGCCGTAGCATATTCCCAAAATGGGATATTTGCCACGAATCTCACTCAGATCCACTTTAAAAGCACTTTCATCATATACCGAGAAAGGACTTCCTGAAAGAATGACGCCTTTTATACTTTCATCTCCTTTAGGGAACTTGTTGTAAGGAACAATTTCACAATACGTGTCCAGTTCGCGAACACGGCGACCGATAAGTTGCGTAGTCTGCGATCCGAAATCAAGGATTATTATTTTTTCCTGCATATAAATGTATGGATTTTGAATAAATGATCTGCAAAAGTAGGAAAAACTACGCAATCTATCTGAAAAATGGTCTATTTATTTTGCATTTTGTTCTTTTAGCAAGTCACGTATTTCAGTAAGCAACACTTCTTCCTTGGTTGGAGCAGGGGGGGCAGCCGGTGCAGCCTCCTCCTTCTTTTTTGTCAATTTCATTATCAAACGCAAAAAGACGAATATAGAGAAAGCGATGATCAAAAAATCGAAAGTGACCTGAAGGAAATTACCGTAATTCAATGAGACGGCAGCGATCTCTTTTCCATCGACCACCTCTGCAGGCTTCATCACCCATTTCAAATCTGAAAAGTTTACTCCACCGATCAACAGACCCAGCGGAGGCATTATCAAGTCTGACACCACCGATGACACTATTTTGCCGAAAGCACCACCGATAACAACACCGACTGCCATATCAATCAGGTTTCCCCTCATGGCGAAAGCCTTAAAATCCTGTAAGAATGTACTCTTTCCCATCTTTTTCTTTATTTAATAATAATTTCATATGCAAATTTAAAAACATTTTCGTAATTTTGCACCGCATTTGAAAATAAAACAAATGCGCAAGCTGAGAGATATTTGAACAAATATTATAAAACCCTTAAAAGTTTAAACAAAATGATTA
>OODP01001475.1_pt1 | contig 14157 bp, 8 predicted proteins | sample 1671011 | NCBI WGS metagenome assembly OODP01 (sample SAMN06348113, study PRJEB24527) | human gut metagenome | biome: human gut; feature: ankylosing spondylitis patient; material: feces | host: Homo sapiens | place: China | collected 2015-10
TATTGGACAGCGAACTGAAAGATAAATCCCTGCTCGATATGGGCTGCGGAACTTCGATTCTTGCCATCCTCGCACGTATGCGGGGCGCACGTCCCTGTACGGCCATCGACATTGATGAATGGTGCGTACGAAACTCCATCGAAAACATCGAATTGAACCACGTAGACGATATTGCCGTATCAGAAGGAGATGCCTCGTCGCTTGCAGGAAAAGGACCTTTCGACGTTATCATTGCCAACATCAACCGGAATATATTACTAAATGATATGAAGCAATATGTTGCCTGTATGCATACGAATTCCGAACTCTATATGAGTGGATTTTATGTAGACGACATTGCCGCCATCCGCGAAGAAGCGGAGAAGAACGGACTGACTTTCGTTCATTATAAAGAGAAGAATCGTTGGGCAGAAGTGAAATTTATTTATAAAGGATAAGATCCAACAAATATCTTTAAAAGAGAAAGCTCCCTTATCATTAAGAGATATAAGGAAGCAAGCAAAAATCGCAGTCGATATACGCTATAAACAAGCGTAAGGCTCCAGATTAATGCAGAAAAAAAATAGTGACGGTATATGCTTGGGATAGTGACGCTATCCATAGCATATACCGTCACTATTTGCATTGGATAGCGTCACTATCTTATAAAGAGAAATAAAGTCGTTACGCGAACTCTTTTTTGACTTGTTGGCACCATGCTTTGATTTTCTTTTCCGCCTGTTCGGACTGATTATCCAAATCGACAACCAACCCGCACCACTGCTCGCCACGTAAAGCCTTGGAACGTTCGAAAGTGTAACCTTCGGAAGAAGTAAAACCGACCAAGGTAGCCTCATCGCCTTCAAAGACTTCTGCCAGCAGACCAATTCCATCTGCAAAATTTTCCGGATAACGTATCTGATCTCCCAAACCGAAGATAGCAACCTTCTTACCTTTCAATTTCATTGTCCGGAGTTCCGGCAACAGTTCGTCCCAATAAGTAGGAAGTTCCCCGTCAAACCAGGTGGAAGCACCCACAATGAAGCAGTCATAAGCAGCAAAATCATTCTGCCAGGCCTGCTCGATAGGCACTACTTCTATCTTGTCTTCACCAAACTCTTTCTGTATTTTCTCTGCCACCCAACTCGTTCTTTCGGCTTTGGTAGCATAAAACAAACCTATCTTTTTCATAATTCCTATCTTTTAATATTCCAATAATTTCCGTGCAGCTTCGTATATCTTAGCTTCGTCCGGCAAAATTTCTTTTTCCAGTATCGGATTGAAACCGACGGGAGTAAACGTAGAACCGACACGCTGCACCGGTCCGTCAAGATAACGGAACATTTCCTCACCAATCATTGCTGCAAGCTCCGCACCGAAACCGGAGAATACTTTATCTTCATGTACAACCAATGCTTTGCTGGTCTTCTTGACCGATTCAAATATTGCCTCTTTATCCAGCGGAATCAGAGAACGAATATCGATCACTTCTACTTTCCAACCACCCTCTTTCTCCAATCGTTCGGCAGCATGCAGACAGAAATGGGTCGTATTTCCGTATGTGATAATACTCAAATCCGTACCCTCACGGCGGATACGTGCTTTTCCGAAAGGTACTTCAAAGTCTTCCGGCACCACAGTGGCGGCTTCTACCGAATTATACAATGCTTTCGGTTCGAGAAACAAAGTAAATCCCTTAGAGCGCATACTAGTACGTAACAATCCGGCTGCATCATCGGCAAAAGAAGGGCAGACAATTCGTGCTCCCGGCAATGTAGTCAAAGCTCCTTCTATATTTTGAGAGTGATACAGCCCTCCACCGATATAACCTCCGGAAGCCAACCGCAGCGTTATATTCGGGGCAAACTTACCATTGCTACGCCAATACTCATGCGTACATTCTACATATTGTTCTACGGCAGGCCAGAAGTAATCAGCAAACTCTGCTCCCTCTATCACGACATGGATTTTAGGATCAAAGCGGCTCATTCCGTTGGCGGTGCCTACAATATAATCTTCGGCAATCGGCGCACTGAACACACGGGCTTCGCCGAATTCCTGCTGCATCCCTTTGGTGACATTAAACACACCGCCTTTCTCTCTGTTTGCTACGTCCTGTCCCCAGATAAACGTATCGGGATTGTAGCGGAATTCGGCTTTCAATGTCTCGTTAATGGCATTTACCAGGAAGGTCTTTTCGCCCTCTGCTTCATGAGTACCTTCTTTGTACTTCTGGGGTTGATAAGGTTCGGGCATCACAAAATCGTAGATACTCTTAGGATCAGGATCGGGAGCAGCCAACGCTTTTCGGTTGGCAGCCGACAGTTCTTTCTTTGCGTCAGCTTCGATCTGTTGCAACTCTTCTTCTGTCAGGCGTTTGTAACGCAACAACATCCGGCGGAATTTCATCAGCGGATCGGCATCTTTTACGTATTCCAGTTCGTTCTCATCCCGGTACAGGGTATGTTTATCCGAGTTGGAATGGGAACCGATACGAACACAGTTGGCCTGCACAATCACCGGGTTACGGGTTTCCCTTGCATATTCGTGAGCTTCGGTCATGGCATTCATCGAGTCGAACACATCTTTTCCATTGCAATAGATGATCTTCAGGTTCTTGAAACCGGAGAAGTTCTCGGCAACTTTGCGGTTGGCTGTCTGTTCCGATTTAGGGACAGAGATGCCATATCCGTTGTCCTGTATCACAAAAATGACAGGAAGACGTTCAAGGCTGGCGCCATTGATAGCCTCATATACAAATCCTTCGGAAGTGGCAGATTCTCCGTGAGAAGTGATGGCGACTCCTTTATGTCCATAATATACCATTGCCCGCGCCACACCTGCCGCATGAAGGTCATGCGTTCCCGTAGCGGAAGAAATGTTTTCGATGTGCCATTCCGGTTTGGCGAAATGGTTCGACATGTGACGTCCGCCGCTGCCCGGGTCTGTCGCTTTCGAGATACCATTCAGGATGATTTCTTCCGGAGTCATTCCGGCAGAAAGTACAGTCAGCATATCGCGGTAGTAAGGAAACAGGAAGTCTTCGCCCAAAGTGAATACCTGACCGATGGCAAGCTGAATACCATCATGCCCCGCGTAAGGAGCATGATAAGACCAACCCAAAGATTGTAGCAGGTATGACGGTGCTTTTTCATCCAAAGCACGCCCCAATGTCATCAGATGATACCACTTTTTCAGGGTTTCTACATCTGTCGTTTTTATATCATATTTCTTTTTCATAGTGAATGAAGTTCTTAATGAGTGAAACAATCAGTTATCAGCCTTGCCAGTTTTCGAGGTAGTCGGCTATAAAGTGAAGGAAGTTACCTCCCAACATTCCGTCTACTACCCGATGGTCATAAGACAAAGACAGATACATTTTATGGCGGATGGCAATCGTATCGCCTTCCGGTGTTTCTATCACAGCAGGTTTCTTCTCGATATACCCTACTCCCAAAATAGCAACCTGCGGCTGATTAATTATCGGTGTACCGAACAGGCTCTTGAACGTTCCGAAATTGGTAATGGTAAATGTACCGCCATCAATATCTTCCGGCATTAATTTATTATCCCTTGCTTTCAGGGCTAAAGAGTCAATGGCAACTACCAGGCCATTCAGATTCAAACGATCGGCGTCATGCACCACAGGCACAATCAGATTTCCATCATTCAGAGAGACAGCAATACCTACATTGATATGTTTCTTAAAAAGGATATTATATCCGTCTACTGACACATTCACTTGAGGATAGGCTGCCAATGCTTTCGCTACGGCCTCGGTTATCACAGGCATATAAGTCAACTTCACTCCTTCGCGACGGAAGAAAGCATCTTTATTCTTTTCGCGCCAACGCACCAGTTTGGTGACGTCTACTTCTACCACATTGGTTACATGAGGAGATACTTTCTTAGACATAACCATGTGGTCGGCAATAATCCGGCGGACACGATCCATCTCTTTCACTTCAACTCCAGGCATGGCAACAGGAGCAGACGATTTGGATGAAGTAGCAGCCGACTGTGTAGCAGGGGCAGATGCAACCGGAGACGTTTTCGGAGTTATCTGTTCGGGAGCAACAGCCACCGATGGTTTGCTTGTAGCCGGAGCAGCAACGGCAGAGGCTGGCTTCTGTTCAGCCATATCTCCTCTTTTCTTCTTTTCAATATAGTCTTTTATATCTTTCTTACTCAACCGCCCTTCATAACCCGTACCTTGTATAGCATCCAACTCTTCTTTCGGAATCTTAGCCTCCCGCGCCAACTGAATCACAACAGGAGAATACCAACGTTCTTCCTCAACAGCAACGGGTTTGGATGTATCAACGGGGGTTGATGCAGTATTCACTGATTGACTCTTAGCAATGTCTGCTGCTGATTGTGATATTCCGGAAACATCAGCGGCAACCTGACTGGCATCAGCTCCTTCGTTTGTGGCACCTTCGCTTGCCGGCTCCGTACCGGATGATTCTTCGCCATCCAAATCAATAATAGCAACTACTATTCCTACAGCAACCGTGTCACCTTCCTTATATAAAATCTCCACCACTTTTCCCGCTACGGGAGAAGGGATTTCTGCACTTACTTTAGCAGTATTCACTTCAAAAAGCACATCGTCTTCCTGAATCATGTCACCCACCTTTACAGACCAAGAGACAATGGTCCCTTCGGTTATACTCTCGCCTAACTTAGGCATTTTTATTTCGAATTTTGACATAGACAGTAAATTTATTATTCAACCTTAGATATATTACAACAATGGGCTGAAATAGAAAGTTTTAAGTTAAGTAAATTTTAACCGGAGGCCAATCGGTACAACCAAGCATCAACGGCTATATATCCACTCTTTCTGAATATATTTCTCTTCCCGGAGCTGATTGACAGCTTCTATCTCCTCCTTAGTGAAAGCTCTGACAGATTGCGACTTACTGAAATACTGAAAAGCCTTTTCTTTGAAATCAGTGACAGTCCCCGCCGGCAAATGCCTGCGAATATTAGTTACCTCACTCCGAACGGAAGGAACAGCATATACAGACGATAACGTTTCATCATCGTCCATCGGTTCCGGATTCAATGCTTGATGCAACGCTGTAAGGTCCGTATCATACAATAGCGTGCAATGATACAATACCCGATCCTTGTACAGGCATTGCGCACTTCCTGATATTTTCAATCCATTCAGATAAATCCCCAATCGTTCGCCTCCTGTTGCCATCAGTCCCATAGAGTTCAGGAAATCCAACGTCCGCTGCAAATACGTGACAAACTCCGGCAAGCGGGGAGTCGTTTCTATAAAAGTCAGATTGACATTGCCCAAATCATGGTACACTGCTCCCCCACCGGAAAAACGACGGGCAATATGTACCTGCTCCCGTTCCGCCCATTCCTGATCGACTTCCGACCGTAACCGTTGATGCTTCCCTATTACCACAGAAGGAGTGTCCTGCCAAAGCATGAAAATGTCTTCATTTCCCTGCTTCAACAGATATTCTTCTGCAGCCAAGTGAAAGTAAATATCAGTAAACGGACTATAGATACATCGAATCATAGGTCAGACAGAATAAGAGTTAAAACATAATCTCGTGATAAATCTCTCCGACCGTAGGATGCGGGAATACAGTCTTCTGAAATTCTTCCACCGTATAGCCTCTCTGAATAGCAATACCTGCGATCACAATAAGTTCCGACGCCGGATTTCCCAACATGTGGCAACCAATGATCTTCCCTTCTTCATCCTGAATCAGTTTACAAAGGCCGTTTCCCTGTTCATTCTCGGCTACAAACCGACCGGAATAAGCCATCGGTAATTTGGACACACGGTAAGAAAGTCCTGATTTTATCAGTTCTTCTTCTGTCTTTCCCACTCCTGCCACTTCGGGATTGGTATAAACAACTCCCGGAACACAATCGTAATTCATCCGGTCTTCCACTCCCAAGATATGATTGATAGCAACTTCCGCTTCACGAATAGCGGTATGTGCCAATAAAGAATAACCTGTAATATCACCGCAAGCATATACGCGGGGATGCGAAGTCAACAGATGTTCATCTACTTTGACCCCATTCCGATGCAATTCTATATTCAGCTTGTCCAGCCCCACTCCGGATAAATTTGCCTTACGGCCTACACTAAGCAAGATTTTCTCCGCTTCAATAGTGGAAACTTTGCCTTCTTTTTCTATCACGACTCCATGAGCGTTCACTTCCACTACTTTCGTATTCAAATAGAAAGTGACTCCCCGTTTGGCATATTCGGCGCGAAGCATACCGCTCGTTTCCTTATCCATCGCTCCCAAAATCTCCGGCATCATTTCTACCACATGCACCTTTACTCCCATACTGTTGAAGAAAGAAGCAAATTCCATCCCGATCACTCCACCGCCAATAATAACCAGCGTCTTGGGAAGCTCTTTTATCTCCAACGCCTCCTTGGAAGTCCAATAACTGACTCCCGACAATCCCGGTATGGGAGGAATCACTGTATCGGAGCCGGTACATACCAGCAAGTATTTCACGGAATAGTTTTCTCCATCACAGGTGATGCGGATCATCCCCTCTTTCTCTCCCTCTATAAAAGCTTCTTTCTCCACGATCGTCACTCCGTAAGAATTCACAGTCATCTTCACGCCACCCGTCAACATTTTCACTGTTTTGTCTTTGCGGCTCATAATCTTGGATAAATCGAACGAAGGAGATTCGGCAGAAACGCCATATTTGGAAGCACTCTTGATGCTATCCAGTATTTTAGCAGAATATAACAAAGTTTTAGTAGGAATACACCCCTCATTGAGACACACTCCACCCATTGCCTTTTTCTCAAAAAGAACGGCTTTTAATCCGTTGGCCCCTGCCCGTTCGGCAGCTGTGTACCCGGCAGGACCACCACCAATAATAGCTATATCAAAATTCATAATCGTATCTTTTTTAGTAATAATACGATTATAACAAATGAGAGAAGAGATAAGTTGTTGGGAAAAGAAATACCTGTTACTTAATTGTCAGCTTTTTAAGTTCCTCTAACGAGCCATTGAACACGTTCAAGTCTACGTCTTCTTTGATGCCGGGAACACTTCCTACATCAGTATGTTGCCAAAAGTCCCATTTCCCCTGATACTTTACAGAGTCAACATAATAATGGGCAATCCAGTAAGGGTATGTATTGAAGATAGAATCGTCCAGATAACGGGTTTTAAATTTATAAGAAGTATAAAGAATAGGTTTCACTCCATAATGAGATTCCACCCGGTCCAGCCAGCGTTTAATGCCTTGCTGCAATTCCTTTTTTTCCTTCCGCCCGGTCACTTCCACATCAAGTACGGGAGGTAAATCACCCGTGTCTAGTTTCACCGTACGAATAAAGAAGTCCGCCTGTTTCAAAGCATCCGTACCAGGAATATAAAAATGATAAGCACCACGGATAAATCCATGATTACGGGCATTGGCGAAGTTCGCCTCAAAGGTTGTGTCGTTATGATCTCCTCCTTCTGTTGCTTTCATAAAAACGAAATGCAAAGGAGTAGCCGTCTCTTTATTCTGCAACAGTCTTTTCCAATCAATCTTTCCCTGATAATGAGAAATGTCAATACCATGAATATCATATCCATCAGGGATACAAACTCCGTATTCCTTTAAACCATGACAAGGTTTCCATCGATAAGCATAAGGACGGATAAAGAAATAGTAGAATACAACGGAAAAACAACCGATAATCACCACTGCCAAAATGTTACGAATCCAGACAGGCATCACAGTTCGATGCTTCATCTGTTCCTTTTTTGAGGTACGGGAAGTTTTGGAAGAAGAGGTCGTTCCCTTTTTCTTGGTAGTGGAAACAGTTCTTTTCTTCTGTACGGCAGACATCGGGTTGTTGCGTTGCGGCATTTACTTTAAACGATCAATGTTTTTAGAGATAGGCACGGATTACGCGAATTAACACGGTTTTTTAGTTATTTCTTATAAACCGTGTAGTCCGTGTAATCCGTGCCTGAAAGAATCTTTCATTGCAGCTGTTATTGCAACTGTTACATCAACAACTGCTCTGAAGTGTATTTATTTAGCTTGTTCCAGCTGCAAAGTCTTAGTTGCCTGGTCGCAAACTTCTGTAGGACCGAAGTACTGGATCGGACCCGGATATACATAATCCGTTTCGATAGCCCAACGATCACGTTGCGCAGCAAATGCCTTGAAAGGAGCGCCATCCAGTTTCACCAATGCTTTCTGGATAACCGGTTTCATTTCACCGTGGCGACGTTCCATGTTCATCATCATAGTGATAGGCACACCACCAGCAATCCATTCGGCAGCAGGAGCTGTTGTGTTGCGTACAGAAGACATATAACCAGTCTTACCGTTAGCAATCAACATAGAGGCTGTGTAACCCAGAGAGTAGCAATAGTCAGCGTCAAAGTTTGACGGAGCAGCACAACGTCCTTCATAACCGAAGAAGTGGTGTTGAGCAGCAAATTTACCAACATACTTGCCTTCTTCTTTCCATGCAGCCAACTTAGTAGCTACCATTTCAGACAACAGTTTTTCTGTTTCGATCAGTGATACCTGAACGTTTCCGTGCGGGTCACGATCCAAAGTCAGCTGGCGGGCAACGCCTTCCGGCAGACTTGCATAGATAGCAGAGTTTTCCGGAGAAAGTTTGCGGATGATATAATCACGTTGGTGAGATTTCTTGATCTGACCGAATTCTTCAGCATTAGCAGCCAGGAAGTCGTTCAATTCAGCAATCAGGCGTTTCATGGCAGGAATGAATTCTACCAATCCTTCCGGAATCAATACAGTACCGAAGTTGTTTCCCTGTGCAGCACGGTCAGCTACCACTTTAGCGATGTAAGTCACTACATCGTCCAAAGACATATCTTTAGCTTCTACTTCTTCAGAAACGATACACACGTTAGGCTGTACCTGCAAAGCACATTCCAGTGCGATATGAGAAGCCGAACGACCCATCAACTTGATGAAGTGCCAGTATTTACGTGCAGAGTTACAGTCACGTTGGATGTTACCGATTACTTCTGCATAAGTCTTACATGCTGTATCGAAACCGAAAGAAGTTTCAATCATATCGTTCTTCAAGTCACCGTCGATTGTTTTCGGGCAACCGATCACCTGTACACCGTAGTTCTTAGCTGCATAGTATTCAGCCAATACACAAGCGTTTGTGTTAGAGTCGTCACCACCGATGATAACCAATGCTTTGATGCCAAGTTCTTTGATGATTTCATATCCCTTTTCGAATTGGCTTTCTGCTTCCAGCTTCGTACGTCCGGAACCGATGATATCGAAACCACCTGTGTTACGGTATTCGTCGATAATATCAGCAGTCAGTTCCATATAGTTGTGATCTACCAGACCACCAGGACCCAGGATAAAACCATATAATTTGTTTTCCGGGTTCAATTTCTTGATACCGTCGAACAAACCGGAGATTACATTGTGTCCGCCCGGAGCCTGACCACCGGAAAGAATTACACCTACGTTCATAGCGGGAAGAGCAACAGCTTCACCAGCTTCGAATGTAATCAACGGCATTCCATACGTGTTCGGGAATAATGCTTTGATAGCTTCCTGATCGGCTACAGATTGAGTAGCAGCACCTGCTACAGCCTTAACAGCTCCTGATGCCAATGCTTTCGGAAGTTTGGGCTGGTAAGCAGCCCTTGCGATTTGCAATGCACTTTTAGTCATTTTCTTTAATTTTTTATTTAAAGGTGTTAGTAAGTTTCTTGTCAAACTTGAAAAGCGTTGCAAATTTCGCACTTTTTTCCGAATTATGAAAATTCTTCTGTTGTTGTTTTTAAGACAAAAAGAAGAAGAAAGAAAAATTAAGGCTACCTCCCGGTGTGGGAGATAACCTTTACGTTTTCTTCAATGAGTGAATCGATATGATAATTCTAGGGATTTTGTTCCCAACCTCCACCAAGAGCCTTATAAAGTTGAACTACCGCAATCAACTCGTCACGGATAGCATTACTCAACCCAATCTGTGCATCAAAATATCCACGTTGGGCATCCAATACGTCCAGATAATTAATAACTCCATTGATGTATTGCAGTTGTGCCAGGTCCATGTAGCTCTTGGCCGAACGTTCCAAATTGGCACGAAGTTCATACACTTCTTTGATCTTGTTGAAATTGACAATTGCATTACGTGTTTCCTTGAAAGCTTCCAGTACGGCTTTTTCATAACTATGTACTTCAGCCTCATAAGCTGCCTTTTTGGCTTTTAATGCCGCACGGTTCTTTCCCCAGCCAAAAATCGGAGTCAGCAAAGCTCCTTCCATCACTGCGTATGGAGATTTCAGAAGTTCCGACAAAGAAGTACTTTCACTACCGAAACCACCTGTCAGGGCAAGACGCGGGAACATATTTGTATAAGCCACTCCCACTTTCGCATTGGCAGCAATCAATTTCTGCTCTGCCTGACGGATGTCGGGACGACGTTCCAATAATGTAGACGGCAATCCAACAGGAAGTGTTTCCGGAGAGTTGAATTCCTGAAGCAAACGGGAACGGGCTATCTTATTAGGATATTCACCCGCAAGATAGGCAATATCGTTTTCTTTCAGGGAGATTTTACGTTCGAGGTCAGGAACCAAAGTTGCCGTACGCGCCAATTCCACCTGTGCCTGTCGATAGGAAGTCTCGGAAGTCAATCCGCCGGCAAACCGGATACGTGCCAGACGTACTCCTTCTTCACGGGCTTTTAATGTTTGCTTTACGATGTCCAGTTCTGTATCTAAAGCAACCAATTCATAGTAAGCCTGTGCCACTTCAGCAACAATCGTCATCCGCAATGCGCGTTGCGCCTCGATAGATTGCAGATATTCGGCAATACTGGCCGAACGTGCCCAGCGCAGATTTCCCCAAAGATCGAGTTCCCATGAAACGAGAAATTGTGCTTCAAAGGTCTCTGATCTCTTGAAAGCATCTCCTCCATGATTTTCGAGTTCACGTTCTGCCGTTACTTTTCCTTTGATATCCGGAAGTAACGCAGCGGTGGAAATACGTTTCTGTGCTGCCATTTCTTTCACACGGGCAGCGGCAATCAACATATCCTTGTTATGATCCAGTGCACGTTCTATCAGACTTCTCAAGGTAGCATCCGTATAAATATCCCTCCAGTCCTGATCGCCGAAGCTGATCGAGTCTTGCGCTCTTTCCAAGCTGTCGGGCAAATGAAGATCAGGACGGACATAGCTTTTCCCTACCTTGCAGGAAGTCAAGACTCCGGCAAGTAACAGGATAGCAATATATAGTTTCTTTCGTTTCATTATTTCTTATGTTTTAAAATTTTCGACTTTGTTTTATACACCATCACAAAGAAGAACGGCACAAGAATGATACCGAATACAATGGCAAATATCATTCCGAAAAATACACCTGTACCGATTGCCTGCCGGCTTGCCGACCCCGGACCGCTTGCCAATACCATCGGAAGCATACCGAGTACGAATGCGAGAGAAGTCATCAAAATCGGACGGAAACGCAATTTGGCTGCGTAGATAGCCGACTGCACCAGGTCTTCACCTTTATCTACCTGTACTTTTGCAAACTCTACAATCAAAATCGCGTTCTTAGCGGCAAGTCCCACCAGCATTACCAGACCAATCTGGAAATAGACATCGTTCTCCAATCCGCAAACCCAGACTCCTAAATAGGCTCCCAAAGCGGCAACAGGTAAAGAGAGCAACACGGCAATAGGCACCGTCCAACTTTCGTATTGGGCAGCAAGGAAGAGGAATACGAACAGGAATACCAATGCCATCACCATACCAGTCTGACCTCCCGCCTGCTTCTCCTGATAAGAAAGGCCACTCCATTCAAGACCGATATTATCGGGAAGATGGTCACGGGCAATCTGCTCCATGATTTCCATCGCCTGTCCGGAACTATATCCCTGTGCAGCTGCTCCACGAATAACGGCCGTAGTAAACATATTGAAACGTTTAATACTTCCCGGTCCTGTGGTATAGGAGGCATTTCCTAAAGAAGTCAACGGTACCATCGCTCCATTGGAGGCTTTCACGAAGAACAGATTGATATTGTCTTTGTGTTCCCGGTAAGGAGCTTCCGCCTGAATGTAAACCTTATATATACGGTTGAACATATTAAAGTCGTTCACATACACCGAACCGGTATAAGCCTTCATGGTAGAGAACACATCAGCCAGTGGCACACCCAGCATCTTTACTTTGTCACGGTCTACATCGAAATAGAGTTGTGGTATTTCCGACTGCAAAGAAGATGACAGACCAGCCAGCTCTTTGCGTTTGGATGCGTAGTACATTAATGTATCTGCCGCGTCTACCAAATTATCGAAAGTGGCTTCTCCACGAGCTTCCAATTGCATTTCAAAACCTCCCGAGCTACCCAGTCCCGGAATAACCGGAGGAGTGGACAGATAGACTTTACATTCGGGATATTCCCTCAAATGTTTTTCCACCGTATCCATAATCTTCTCAATAGTGGTACTCTTCCGCTCTTCCCAAGGTTTCAGGATCACCGTCAGTTCAGCACGTCCCTGGTTACTTCCGACACGCGGACTACTTCCCGTTACATTCTGTATATATTCGATATATGGATTCTTCTCCAAATAAGCAATGGCACGTTCTGTTACGATACGGGTACGTTCCAAAGTAGCTCCTTCCGGCAGTTCCAATTCAATTTTGAAATATCCCTGGTCTTCTACAGGCAAGAAACTGGTCGGAATAATGCGGTGAATCAGCATAATAGCGATCAACACCATACCAAAAGCACTCAAAACCCGGCGAGGATGCTTGATCGTACGAGTCACAGCAGCCACATATTTATTGCTACCGATACCCAGCCATTCATTAATCTTCCGGAAAACGATATTCTTTTTCTTTCCGTTATCCGGCTTCAGAATCAATGAACACATCACCGGGCTCAATGTCAGAGCCACTACCGTAGAAATAAGTACGGACACCACAATCGTCACCGTAAACTGGCGATACAACTGCCCTGTAATCCCACTTAAAAAACTAACCGGAACGAACACTGCCGCCAATACCAGTGATGTGGCAATCAAAGCACTAGCAAGTCCGTTCATCGCTTTCTTCGTTGCTTCGTATGGGCTTAGATGTTCCGTTTCCATGATATGTTCTACGCCTTCCACCACCACAATCGCATCATCCACAACAATACCGATGGCAAGAATCAATCCTAGTAATGTCAGTATATTCAGCGAGAAACCGAAAATCAACATGAATCCGAAAGTACCGATCAATGAAATAGGCACCGCCACTACCGGAATCAACGTTGCACGCCAGCTTTGCAAGGATAGATAAACCACCAATACAACTAATACCAACGCTTCAAACAACGTCTTATATACTTCATGAATAGATTCGGAAATATAAGTCGTCATATCGAACGGAATCTCATAGCTCAATCCTTCCGGAAAATTCTTGCTAATCTCATCCATAGCCTCTTTTACTCTCTCGGCTACTTCCATCGCATTTGCTCCCGGCAACATATAAATGCCAAGAACAGCGGCATTCTCGCCGTTGATACCACTTTCCGTGTTATAGGAAGAGGCCTCCAACGATACACGCGCCACATCTTTCAACCTGATAATAGATCCGTTGGCATTGGCACGCACTACAATATCTTCAAACTGCCCTACGGTAGACAAACGTCCTTGAGTCGTAATAGGAATGGTAATATCCAGTCCCTGTACCGGTTGTTGCCCCAATACCCCAGCTGCCGATTCACGGTTCTGATCCTTCAATGCATTCTGTAAATCCTGCACGGTCAGTCCAAAGTTTGCCAACTTATCGGGTTGCGCCCATATCTGCATCGCATAATAGCGGCTACCGATATTAGATACACGTCCAACCCCAGGAATACGGCGAATTACATCGAGCACATTGATAGTAGCAAAGTTACTCAAATAAATTTCGTCGAACTTCGGATCAGTAGAAGTCAAACAAAGCGTCATCAACTGACTGGGAGCCTGTTTTTCTACCGAAATACCATTCTGAATGACTTCCGCCGGCAGACGGGATTCCGCCAGTTTCACACGGTTCTGAATCTCAACAGCTGCCAAATCCGGATCGGCAGATACGTCAAAAGTGACCGTTGCCGAAAAACCTCCGGAGTTAGAACTGTTTGATTCCATATAAAGCATACCCGGCGTACCATTGATTT